>Ga0209223_10000812_pt1 | contig 35646 bp, 31 predicted proteins | sample COG_06_FD_184750 | JGI IMG/M metagenome (GOLD analysis project Ga0209223, IMG submission 184750) | Pelagic Microbial community sample from North Sea - COGITO 998_met_06 (SPAdes) (version 2) | ecosystem: Environmental > Aquatic > Marine > Neritic zone/Coastal water | place: Helgoland, sampling...
CATCATTATAGTTACATATTTTTTTTTGGAAGATCTTATTCCTAAATTAATAGCACCACCTAGGCCTTTTTTTAAATTATTTTTTATAATTATTTTTTTTGATGAAAATTTTTTACAAACCTTCAACGTATTATCTTCACTAAAATCATTAACAATAATTATTTCATAGTTTTTTATTTTTTTTGATAAATTTTTTTTTAACTTATAAATTGTTAAAGAAATATTTTCTTCTTCATCTCTGCAGGGTATAATTATTGATAAACTCATATTATTAAGTTATATATTAAATAAATAGCCAAATATGAAGATATTAATTACAGGTGGGTGTGGCTTTATAGGGTCAAATTTATCAATTTTTTTAAAAAAGAAAAAGTTAAATATTTTTTCCTTAGATAATCTATTCAGAAAAGGTTCTAAACTAAATGAGAAAAGACTAAAAAAAAATAAAATTAAAAACTTTAGAGTCGATATTTGTAATAAAAATCAAATAAATAAATTACCAAAATTTGATTTAATAATTGATTGTTGTGCCGAGCCCTCAGTCAGTGCATCTATTAATGAATTAGATAGAGTGATTAATACTAATTTATTTGGAACATTGAATATTTTAAAAAAATGTACAACTGACAAAACTAAAATTATTTTCCTTTCATCAAGTCGAGTGTATTCATTAGATAATTTAAAAAGATTAGTTCCAAAAAAGATATTAAATAAGCCTATTAATATTAAAAAAAAAATAGATATGTCTTTTTCAATAACTGGGGCAAAATCTATGTATGGATTTTCCAAATTTGCCTCAGAAGAGTTAATAAAAGAATTTTCTTATATTTACGGACTTGACTACATTATTAATAGATGTGGAGTAATTGCTGGACCCTGGCAGTTTGGTAAAGTTGACCAAGGATTTTTTAGTTTATGGATCTGGAACCATATAAACAAAAAAAATTTAACTTATATTGGTTTTGGTGGTCAAGGACATCAGATTAGAGATGTTTTGCACATAGATGATTTATGTGAATTAATTCTCAAACAAATAAGAAATATAAAAAAAATTAAAAACAATAGTTTTTCAATTGGAGGTGGATTGGCTAATTCTATATCTCTAAAAAAATTAACAAAGATTTGTGAAAATATTACAAAAAATAAAATTAAGATTAGTCCTATAAAAAAAACTTCTGCTTACGATATACCTTATTTTGTTTCATCAAATAGACATGTCTCAAGTACCTATGGCTGGAAACCTAAAAATAGCTTGATTAGAATAGCGGAAGATATATACAAGTGGCAGAAAACTAATCATAAATCACTTAAACATATTTTAAATCAATAATGTCTTTAGCAATTATTACTGGTGCAAGTGGACTTGTAGGATCAGAAACAGCTAAATTTTTACTAAATAAAGGATTTGAAGTTTTAGGAATTGACAATAATGAAAGAAAAAAACTTTTTGGTAAAGATGGTGATACAAGTAAAATAAAAAATGATTTAATAAAAAATTTTAAAAATTATAAGCATTTTAATTTAGATATAAGAAATATTTCTGGCCTAGAAAAAATTTTCAAAAAATATAATAAAAATATTGAATTTATATTACATGCTGCAGCTCAACCCTCTCACGACTGGGCATATAAAGATATTAGAGCAGATTTTAGTATAAATTCAATTGGGACTTTAAACATGCTTGAGCTTACGAAAAAATATTGTTCAGAAAGTGTGTTTATTTTTACATCTACAAATAAAGTGTATGGAGATAATCCAAACAGACTCAATTTTATAGAGACTAAGTATCGGTGGAGTGTCAGCAAAAAACAAAATTACTATAAAGGTATAGACGAAACTATGTCAATTGATAACTGCAAACATAGTCTTTTTGGTGTTTCTAAGGCATATGCAGATTTACTAGTTCAAGAGTATAATAAAAACTTTGGAATTAAAACTGCTTGTTTTAGAGCAGGATGCATAACTGGACCAAATCATTCAGGAGCAAAACTTCATGGATTTTTGTCTTTCCTAGTTAAGTCATGTGTTAAAAATAGAGAGTATCAACTAATTGGATACAAAGGAAAACAGGTCAGAGATAATATCCATAGTTATGACCTGACAAATGCTTTTTGGTTTTTTTATAAAAAACCAATTGATAATGCTGTATTTAATATTGGAGGTAGCAATTATTCAAATTGCTCAATACTTGAAGCAATAAATTACATAGAAAAAAAATTAAAAATAAAGGTAAAAAAGAAAACAATACCTAATCCTAGAGTTGGAGATCATCAATGGTATATAAGCAACATTAATAAATTTAAAAAAACATATCCTAAATTTAAACTAACCTATAATACAGAAAGAATTCTTGACGAAATACTTGAAAGTTATGTTTTTAAATCAAATAATCAAATTAAATAAATATTTATTAGTCAATCTAATAATTTTAACTTGTTTTTTTTTCTTTATATTAATTTCAATAATTAATTCAAAGACTATATCACCATCTTGGTATATAGATTCATATTTGCCATGGAAAAATGATGGAAATCAAACAAGATTAAATACTTATGGGTATAAACACAGAGGTCATGACCAGGTCATGCAGTTTTTTTTTAATAGAGTTGACGATTCTCAAACAGGATTTGATGAAAATGAATACTCAATTAACTGGCAAATGGGACTGCCAAAAAATACACGTGTAGAATTTTCAAATTTTACTCAAAAATATATTTATAATTTTTTATCAAAAAATAATTTTGCTGATAATAATCTTAAAAATATTCAAATAGCTACCAACTTATCTACATTTGTCTCATTTGTAATCTGTTTTCTTTTAATGCAAATAATACTTAATAAAATTTTTGAAAAAAATATAGAAAATATTTTTTTTTCTTTAATTTTAAATCCAGTATTTTTTCTTCCTTCAGAAGAAGCATGGCAGATGTCCATAATGGGAATTTATCTTTTTATTTTGTCATTTTTAATATTACGTGAGTTTCGAAATAAAATTGTAATTAATAAAATTTTACTAGTAATAATTCTAAGTTTTATTTGTGGGCATTTTTTTATTAATTCTATGTCATTTCACTATTGGCTTTATCCAATAATTGTTGGAAGTTTTTTTTCTATTTTTATTTTTAAAAAGATTGGTTTTAATGTTTTTTGGCTTTCAATAGGTTTCATTTTAGCAGCTTTAGTAAATGCAAGCTTAATAATTGAAACTTTAAACTCGCTTAAGATTTCACCATCAAAACTTTTGGTCAACAATGTATTATCAAACATTCATCAAATGGAATATGCTATGTTACCATTTGGGTATTTCGTACCAGACATAATTTTAAAGGAAATTTATAATTATTTTAATTTTGATTATTGGCCTTTAAATTCATTCATAAATATTGATGAAGGTTTCTGGGGCTTTCCTCTACTTATCTTATCAATTTTTGGTTTCATCAAAACAAAAGACAAAACATTAAAAATTGGGATAGTACTGTGCGTTCTTTATTGGATTGGTCCATTACAATTATTTTTAAGAGTAATTGTTGGCGGTCCCTTTTTAAGTGAAACATCAACAGGAGGAAGATTTGGTGCAATTATTTATATAATATTAAGTATGTTATCAATTTATTCATTTTATTTAATTAAACAAAGCAAGTTTATTTTACCACCTTTTATTAATAAACTAAATTTATCAATAATATTTTTTGTTTTATTGCAAATTTTATATTTTAATAAACAAGAACCACTCTGGCTATTTGGATTTATTTATCTATTATTGGTAATTATTTTCCAAATTAGTTTAATAAAAAAATCAATTATTTTCTTACTATTATCTATTTGCTTTTTACCGTTTTATAATACTATATCAAAATATGGTATAAATAGTATTTATCCAAATCAAACTACTAATATAGACAATATTATATTTAACAAAAATTTTTTTAATGAAAATAGTGTTGGAATAATTGCTACTTCCCATACAAAAAAAAAATATATTAGAGAACCAATTCATCCAAACTACCTAACTTTATTTAACATAAGATCACTAAATGGATTTGTAACTCCAACAAACAAATATTTTCTTACTTTGTATAATTATCAATGGATGACCAATTGGCCAGATATGGATTTTAAAAAATTGGATGTTTCAAATATAAATAATGATGAACATAAAAATTTTATAGATAATATTAAAAACAAGATTAAAAGATTTTTAACTAAAAAAAAAAAGATAGATCCTAATGACTTTGAATTGATACTCAAAGGATCACATCGACATTATACATTTCCTATTCCTATTAATAAAAATCATTTTTCAACAACAACTGAAAACTTTTTTGATCTTGTTGGGGTAAATTATGTATTTACTGATGATAAAGTAGATTTGAATGATAAATACCAGCTTTTAAGTAACCAAAGACAAATTAAAGTATGGAAAAGAAATGAAAAAACAAATTATTTTAGATTATTGTGCCGAAATGAAAAAAATACTTATGATATTTCCTCTATTGAAAAATTATTATCGAATGATTTTAATTTTGAAAAAAATGTAATAATTTATGAGAATTTAGATATAAATAAGTGTTCAAATAATAGTAGATTATTAAAAACAAAAATAAATAAAAATAAAAATAATTTTTTCATTGCTGATCTAATTGAACCTGGTGGAATTTTATCAACAAACTTTGTGTGGAATAAAAATCTAGTCGCAAAAGATCAAAATAATAATAATTTAAAAACTATAATTTGTAACGTTGCTTTCACTTGTATTGTTCCAAATATTAAAAGTAGCAAAATTTACCTTAAATATCAAAAACCATCATTATCTAATATTATAAAAAAAAAATATTTTTCAAAAAATTTACATTAAAGAATATTCAATCTATTAGAACTTATGATTTTAATAATTATACCTTAAAAAATTTATGAAATTCCAAATGCTGAATAATTTTTAAATCTATTCTTCTTAAGAAATCTCCTAGGATCTATAATTAAAGAATTTGAATTTTTAGGTAATAGATTATTTAGACCTTTGAAAATCTGCCATTTGGTCATAACAATAATTATATCTTTGTTTTTTGTAGATTGAGATAAACTAGTTGAATATTTTATACTATCTTTAAAAATCTTCCTTGTGTTATTTTCAGCTACAGGATCAAAAACTTCAACAATAATTTTTTTATTTTTTAAAAGTTTTTTAATTAATTTTATTGAAGGTGACTCTCGGATATCGTCTGTTTTAGGCTTAAAAGCCAAGCCCAAAATTAATATATTTGTCTTCTTTTGTTTAACATTTTTTAATACAATTTCTACAATTTTATTAATTTGTTCCTCGTTAGTTTTTATAATACTTTTTAAAATATAATTATTTAAATTTAATTTTGAAGCAAGGAATGATAGGGCCTTAACATCCTTTGGAAAACAACTTCCACCAAAACCACATCCAGGTTCTAAGTATGATACAATTCCTGGTGTAATTAATTTATTATTTATTTTTGTAGTAATTCTTCGATCAAGTTTAACTCCACCTAAAACTTCATCAAAATTAATTCCACCAATTTTATCCGCAATATTTGAAATTTCATTTGAAAAAGATATTAAGTTAGCTAACAAAGAATTGGATGTGTACTTAATGAGTTCGGCTGTTTTATTATTTGTTGTAATAATTGGCACATTTTTGAATTTTTTATAAATTTTTTTAACAATAGATTGTGTCTTAAGGTTATCATGGCCTATTACAATTCTATCAGAATTAATAAAATCATTAATAGCCTCACCTTCTCTTAAAAATTCTGGATTCATTGATAGACCAAAATTTTTTCCAGCTTTTTTTCCAGAATACTTCTCGATCTGTTTTTTAATAATTGTATCTGTTGTCCCAGGTAAAATCGTACTTTTTATAACGATAACATGATATTTTTTTTTATTTTTAATACTTAACCCAATTTCTTTTGCTGCAGACTCTAAATATCTTGTGCTAAATTTTCCATTTTCAAATGGTGTGCCTACAGCAATAAAAGTAACATCTGTATTTAAGATTATTTTCTTAAAATCCTGAGATGCAAAAAAATTTTTATTTAAATGTTTTTTTAAAATTTTTTTTAAACCTGGTTCATAAATAATATCTTTATTATTATTTAAGTCATTAATCTTTTTTTTATTCTTTTCTAGACAAATTACCTTGTGTCCGTAATTACAAAAGCCTAAGCCAGTTATAAGCCCTACGTAACCCATACCAATTATAGAAATTTTCATTTGTTTATTTTATACCAATCTAGAGCTTTGTTTAATCCTGCTTTTAAATCAATTTTAGGAAAAAATTTTAACTCCTTTTTTGATTTACTTAAATCTGGACACCTTCTATTTGGATTATCAATAAGATAGTTTTTATCTTTATTTTTTTTTTTTACTAACTTTTTTGTATAATTAAATTTTTTACATGCAATTTTAATCATTAATTTTGCTAATGTTTCCATAGAAACTTCTGGGTTACTATTACCAATGTTATATGACTCCCCACTTTTTCCTTTAATTAAAACTTTCATATATCCAACTATAGCGTCAGATATATAACAAAAAGTTCTACTTGGTTTGCCATCTGAGAATAAGACAATTGTCTGATTATTTAAAATATTTTTTGCAAAATCGGGTATAACTCTTTTGTCATTAATATTAAGACCGGGCCCATAATTATTGAATGGCCTAGCTATTTTTACAGGTATTTTAAATTTTTTATGAAAATTAATACATAATGTTTCTCCGTATCTTTTTGATTCATCATAACAAGCTCTAGGTCCTGTACAAGAAACATTTCCTCTATATGTTTCTTTGGTTGGTATATTTTTTTTATCTGGATCACCGTAAATTTCACTTGTAGAAAAAAAGAGAAAACTATTTATTTTTTTATTTTTATAAAAATCCAAAAGATTCCTTAAACCAATCACGTTCGCATCCATAGTTTCAATTGGATATTTTCTATAATAAGTAGGTGAAGCAATTGATGCAGCATGAATAATATAATCTACATTGGGGAAATTTTTTTTATCAATTATATTTTCTTTTTTATATGTTATTTTTTTATTTAGATTCAAAAACCAGGAAGGTAATTTTTTTTTATCAACAATGTCGTATACAATTATATTAATGTTATATTTTTTATTAGTTATTAAAAAATTAAAAAGAAGTAAAAAATTATATCCAAGAAAGCCTAGGCCTCCAGTTAAAAGAATTTTTTTATTATTTAATTTCTTTAATTCAACTTTGAGTTCTTGTATTTGATATTCTTGATCATTTATATTTTTTATCAACATAATTTAAAGTTACTGTATATAATTCATGAAAACAGCTACAGCTGTTTTTGAGGAAGCATTAGTGTTTTCAAAATCATCAGAACAATGTAATTGAGATCTATCCCAAATTAATGCTTGACCAACTTTCCATTCATATGCCAGCTCTGGGGTAAGACTGTCAAAGTCTTTTATATTATGGTGTGTAAGATACTTTTTATAAAAACTTAAATCTATAGTTTTATTGTTTTTAATGTGCTTATTTGAGTTGCTATTATACCTCACATTTTTTGAAATTTTTTTAATTGTTGTTAATAGATTATTTGACAAAAAAAAATTATTATTTTTATATGAAAAATATTTTTTATTATTCTTTTTATGATTTAGTATTTTTTTTTTGAAATCAGCAACATTTTGTATGAAGCAAAGCTTACCAGATGTATTCTTTATAGCTGTAAATTTTTTTTGATTATTGAAATACTCAAAATTTGAAGCTGGGCCATACCATCTATCTTTAAATAATATAGTGTGTGCTTTTGCTTTTTTTGGTTTAATTTCAAGTGGTATTAAAATTTGTTTGCCAATAAACATATTTGGATCACGACCTGTATCTGCATGTAATCTGGTAGGATGAATTGCAGTAAAATAGTGAGGTGGGAATTCTGTTTCTGGAATTGTAAAATCACCCATATATTTTTTTAATTTAGGAACTAATATTTTTCTTATTATTTTATTCCATTTTCTATAATCTCTATCCGTTGATGATCCATCACTTGATAAGCTTCGTTTTTTTCCATCTGGCCTATTTACAAAAAACTTTTTTGAATTTGTTTGAATATTTAATAATATTTTTGCTTCTTTTTTTGTGAGAAATTTTTTAATTATTTTAGGAGGACTTTCTTTTGATTTTATTTGTAAATAAATTTTTTTTTTAAAAAAATTGATCTGTTCCATAATAATATTTTAATTATTTAATTAAAAATTTTTTGTTATTTAGTTATGACCGTACTACAATTTACACATTTAATTTTTCTTGTTTAAATATAAATAATATTTTACTAATAAAATTATTTAATCTTAAGTAAAGATAAAAATTAAATTAATCAAAATATTATCTTATATTAGAATATAAATTTGAATTTATGAAATATTATCCACAGTTAGACGGTTTAAGAGCTTTATCTATATGGCTAGTCATTTTATATCATGCTGGTTTTAATCAGTTTTCAGGAGGCTTTATTGGGGTAGATGTTTTTTTTGTATTGAGTGGTTATCTAATAACATATTTTATATATAGTAAATACGAAGACGGATCATTTAATATTTATGATTTTTACTTTAGAAGAGCAAAAAGATTATTTCCAGTAATTGGGATTTTAATTTTACTCGTTTTTATCATTTCACTTTTATTTTATAGCCCTCAACAAATTAAAGAAAATAATAAGTCAATTTTCAGTATCATATATTTTTTTAGTAATTTCAATTTTTGGCAATCTTTAAATTACTTTTCAACGAATACAGAACTAAATCCTCTAGTTCATATGTGGAGTTTGTCATTGGAAATACAATTTTATTTATTTTTTCCAATCATATTTTTTTTAATTTTGAAATATAAAAAACCCCCGATAACTATTTTAAGTATAATTTTTTTGGGTAGTTTATTTTTTGCGCAATTTAGTGGTAATTTAAAGCTCTCTTTTCCATTTATAGAAAGTGACTTTAAATTTTACTCTCAATCATCCTTAACAAATTTTTATTTACCATTTGGAAGAATATGGGAATTTATGTCTGGATCAATAATATTTTTGATAATGAAAAATAAAAATTTTATAAATAAAAAATTTAATTCAATATTAAAAATGATTGGTTTAATCTTAATTTTTTATGCAGCTATCATATTTGATGAAAATACTTATTATCCGAGTTTCTATTCTTTAATACCAGTAATCGGTACAAGTTTAATCATTTTGGGAATACAAACCGATGATTTTATTAATAAAATCTTAGTAAATAAATTTATAGTTTTTAACGGATTACTTTCCTATTCATTATATATTTTTCATCAACCAATTTTTTCTTTTGGAAGAATTTTTGTAAATGAAATAAATGTTAAGTATTTTATCTTTTTTGCACTAATTACATTTTTATTTTCTTTTTTTATTTACAAAATTATTGAATTACCATGTAGAAAAATAAAAAATAAAAAAAAGTTTCTAAATTTTACTTTAGTTTTTTATTTAATATTTACAATCTTGTCAGTCTTAGCTTACTATTTTCCTCATAAAATAAATTTTCATTCTGAACAGAAATTAAAAGTTTTAAACCCAAGTAAATCAATTTCAGTGTGTGAATTAAATCTTATTAAAGATTCAAGAATAAAATATTGTGAATTTGGAAAAAAAAATTCTACACAAGTTGTTGCTGTAACAGGAGACTCCCATTCTGTAATGCTATATGAGTCACTGAATAATTTATTTTTAAAGGAAAATATTAAAGGTGTATTTATAAGAAATTACGACTGTAAAAGATTGTTTACAAAAGAGTGTCTAAAGCAGCAAAATATTTTAAGCCAGCATCTTGTAAAAAATAATATAGCTGATTTAATTATCGCATTTAAATGGCCTTTAAGATTATCAAGAAAACAAAACAATAATAGTAAAATGATTTTAAATCACCTTAACAGTTCTGAATTTAATCAACTAGAAAGTGATTTAAAATCTTTTTTAGATACATACGATACAAAAATAAAAAATATTATATTAATAAATAATGTTCCAGAGATCCCTAATATTATCTATCAAAATATTAAAAGACAAATTTTATTTCAAAGTTATGAAAATATAAATTTTGATTACGATAAATATAATTCCTACAATTTTAAATTTGACAACATATTAAATAAAAGTTTAGCAAATAAAAATTACAAATTAATTGATGTTACAGATGCTTTGTGTGAAAACTTTGGTAATAATAAAAAATGTTATGCTCAAAAAAATTACGAACCTTATTATTTCGACACGAATCACCTAAGCAACGAAGGTTCTGAGCAATTATCAAGAATAATTATAAATAATTTTAAAAACTAGTAATCAAATCGAAGCCAACTTTTATCAATTTGCTTAATTTTTTTATTTCTACTACCAGATCTTTCGTGATGAATAAATTCATCACAATCAATATTTATTATTTTTTTTCCTGCCATCCCAAGTCCAAATAAAATAGATGCTCCTGCATCTCCCATAATTCTATGAGGCATCATATTTTTTGGATTAGAAAAGTCAAAAACCTCTAACCAAAGATATTTAGACAATATTTTTTCTTTTTTAATTATTTCTTTATTTAATATTAATAGAGATGTCCAAAGCCTAGGAAGTTTATGAATTCTATTTGATTTTAAATTTTTTGATTTAAATAAATTTTTTAGTAAACTTTTGAGTATAGAAAAAGTATCTATCCTTTTGTCTCTAATAAATAATTTATAAAATTCATGACTAAAAATTTTCTTTAATGGTAAACTAAAAGGTGCTTCTTGATGAATAGCACCTACTGCTCCGATATCTTTTTGGTATTTTTTAGGTATTTTTTTTATTTTTTTTATCATTTCATTCAAATATTTATTATTTTTAAAAACTGTATCACTATCTAAAATCACTACAAATTTTTTTTTTGCATGTATATCAAAAATATTTTGAATAGATTTGGTATGATTATCAAATTTTTTTTCTTTGATTACATTGACTATCTTACTATTTTTATCAATCACTTGCTTCCATTTTTCAAATTCAAAATCTAGTTTTTGCTTAACTAAATAGTGACGATCTGAATAATAAATTTTTTTTTTCTTAGAGAAATTTTTTTTAAGAATATTTGTTTTATCTATAATATTTAATTTATGGGTTCCTTTATAAGGAAAAGAATTTACTAATTTTTCAATTAAATATAACTCTTTTTTTTCAAGACCAGTTAAAAAAGTAAAAAATTCGAAATCTTTTATATTAATTTCTGGCATTTTTATCTGGTAATATCTCTATTTATTTATAAATCATTTTTAGTAATTATTTCCAAACTTTCCATGGAGCACTTTTTTTATCCCACAATTGATTCAAGTGATTCTTGTCCGATAATTTATCCATTGCATACCAAAAATTTTTATGTTTAAAGGCTGAAAGTAATTTTGTTTTAGAAAGTTCCTCTAATACTTCTCTTTCAAAGATTGATTTATCATTTTTGATATACCTAAATATTTTCGGTGACAATACAAAAAAACCTCCATTAATCCAATTGTCCACGTTTTTTGGTTTCTCTTTAAATAATTCAATTTTATTATTTTTTTTGTTAATCTTTAGTGTACCAAACCTCTCTGGTGGTAACACGGCAGTTAAAGTAGCGATTGAGCTATCTTTTTTGTGTTGTTTAATTAATTTTTTAATATTTACATCACTCAAACCATCGCCGTAAGTGAAACAAAAGTCGTCATTTATATATTTTTCAATTCTTTTCAATCTTCCACCTGTCATTGTATGTTTTCCAGTATCAACAAGAGTAACAGACCAATTTTCTTTAGATTTGTTAAGAATTGTAATAGATCTTGATTTAAGATTTAATTTAATATCTGAATTATTGACAGAATAATTTGAAAAATACCTTTTTATATATTCAAACTTATATCCACCGCATATAATAAAATCCGTTATCCCATAATGAGAATAAATTTTCATTATGTGCCACAAAATAGGCTTGTCTCCAATTTCAACCATTGGTTTAGGTTTTAGGATTGTTTCCTCACTTAACCTTGTTCCTAATCCACCTGCCAATATTACAGCTTTCATTTTACAATTTTAACTTTTGGCAAAGGTATTATAAATTTGGATTTTACACCCATTTTTTTTAAATATTTAATTATTGGCTTGGCATAATGCCAGGCTAATAATAAAATATAATCTGGCTGATCTTTTACTAAAATTTTATTATTTACAATTGGTATATGTTTTCCTGGCAAATAGAGGCCAAGTTTTGCTGAGGTTGGCTGTTCTGCAATGTAAGGTATTAGATCTTTACCAATACCACAGTAATTTAACAAAACACTTGATCTACAAGGGCACGAATTTCCAACAATTGTTTTATTATTTTTTTTTAATTTATATAAAAGATTAATTAGATCTTCTTTAGACTTTTTTGTATTAATTCTAAATTTATCCCACCTTTTTTTATTTGTTAGCCCAAATTTTTTTTCATTTCTTAGTGTTTTAGCTACACTCCAATTAGGTTTTATTTTTTTGTTATTTGAGACTACTACTTTTATCGAACCATTGTATCTATCTAATACTTCGCAATCTATTACTTTTAAACTATATAAATTAAACAGATAAATTAGAGATTTTAAGGAATAGTTTCTAATATGTTCGTGATAAATAGTATCGTATTGATTATGTTTTATTATGTCGACCATATAATGGTTTTCAAAAATAAAAAAACCATCTTTATCTAAACTTTCTTTAATAGCAATCATTACATCACCAAGTGACGACATGTGAGCAAACACATTTGTAGCAGTTATAAGTTTTGCTTTTCCATTCTGTTTTATAATTTTTTTGGCAATTTTTAAATTAAATGGAGCTTGAATTGTTTTAATTCCTCTATTATTTGCATATTTTGCCATATTTGTAGGCTCTACTCCAATAACTTTCATTCCTAATTTTTTGTATTCATTTAATAAAGTTCCATCGTTTGATCCAATATCTATTATTAACGAATTCTTTTTTAAATTTAGAGCTTTTACATTTTTTTTTGATTGTTGTGTGTGATGCATGACTACTTCTGCTGTAACTCCACATTTATACGGGTATTCCATATGATAAACTAAATTTCCAGGAACTATGTAACTTAATTGAGAGTGGCCAAGTGATTTACTTCTTAATAGCTTTAATGGGTAGTATGTTTCAGGTTTATTAAGCTGATCTTTGGTCAGTAAACTATCACCCAAAGGTTGAAAGCCTAAATCCAACACCTCTTCAAGATCATTTCTATTACTAATTTGACAATTTTTTAAATTACCATTTTTAGCGTTGTGAAAACTATATTTTTTCAATTTTATCTAACCACATTAAATTTTTTAAACCATCTAAATGATTTGGTTTAAAACGAGTATTGTTATTTATAGCTTTTATATATCTTTTTAATAATTTAGCTACATAAAGATATCGTTTATCCTTACCATATTTTTTTATATTATTTGGAATAATCACTTTTTTATTTTTAACATAAATATTAAACCTATCAAATCTTAAAGCATTAGGAGAAAATAATCTTATTGAATTTTTTTCATTTAGAATTATTTCATGCTTAGATTTTTTTTCATAATCACAATTAAGACTAAAATATATTTTTCTACTATTCTCAGTTATAATTTGACAATCAAATATAGTTTTAGTTTTTTTTATATTTTCAATTTTTAAAATTTTACCAAAAAGAAATTCAATATAATAAAGAGAATGAGAAAAATAGTTAAAAATTATTCCTCCTCCCATCTCTCTGTTGCTCTTCCAATTACTCGATTTATTTGAATTTCTTTTAAAAAACCAGTTTATTGTAATGAATTTATTATTTTTTTTTATTAATTTTTTTTTAAAATATATGAATTCTGAAATCTCAGGAAAAGTAAAATTTATTGCAACTTTTAATTTTTTAAGATTGGTTAATTTTTTTTTACAAAACAAATAATTTATTCCAAGTGGTTTTTCGATAAATAAATTTGCACCATATTTTATAAGTTGTGAAAAAAGATTTTGCTGAATTTGTGGAATTGTGGCAATTGAAATCAGATCTAAATTTTCATTTGTAATTAATTTTTTCACATTAGAATAAACTTTAACATTATTTGGAAGATTTATTTTTTTTCTAGTTACAATTGCCATAACTTTACATGAATTTATTTTTTGAAAAGCTTTATAATGTCCGTAATAACCAAAACCACCACCAATTATTCCAACTTTAATGCTGTGTTTTTTTGGCATCAATTTTGTTAAATTTTTTATTTTTGATTTCATAGATATTGTCTGCTATTTTTAAAATTTCTAGCCTATGAGACACAACTATCACAATACTATTCTCTTTAATTAATTTTATGTTTTCTATAATCTTTTTTTGATTTTCCTCATCTAATGCACTTGTGCTCTCATCAAAAAGATAAACATCTGGTGATCTGTAAATTGCTCTTGCTAAAGATATTCTTTGAATCTGGCCCTGTGAAAAATTTCTACCGTCTTCATCTAAAATAGTTTGATAATTTAAATCTTCCCTAGAAATAAAATCTTCGACTAAAGATAACTTTGTAGCTTTTTTAAATTTCTCAAAATTAATTTTTTCTAAATTAATATTTATATTATTTTCTATAGTGTCATTTAGCATGTAAGGATTCTGAGAAACGTAAGCTATTTTTGACAAGTAATTCTCTTTATTCAACTCTGATAAATTAAGTGTTTTATTAATTAAAATTTCTCCCTGATCTATTTGAATTAATCCTGCTAATATATTAAAAAACGTAGTTTTACCCTCACCAGATTTAGCAATAATTACATTTACAGTATTTTTTTTAAAATTTATTGATGCATTCTTAAAAATTTTGTTATCTTTTTCATATCCATACGTAATATTATTTATTGATAATTCATCGATGCTATCATTTATATCTTTTTTATATTCTAAGTTTAAATTTGGATTGTTCTCATGTTTAATTTCGTTCAATAAGAAACTTATTGATGGGTATAAACTTTTTGTTCTCATTAATGATGTAATAATTGCAGCTGATGCCTGAAATATTCTTAAAGAAATAATTAACAAAATAATAAACTCAACAATGAGTTCAGTTTTTAAATCACCATAAAAAAAAAAATATAGAAAAATTATACTAACTGAAAATATAATTAAAAATTCAACAAGTGGAACAATTAAAGATGGATAAAATGCATTTTTTTGATTGATACTTGAAAACTCAGAGCCTATTTTTTTATAGTCATCATTTAATCTATCTTCAAATTTCCAAATTTTTGCTTCGACAATTGAATTAATAATATTTGTAATTTTAAGTGTATGATTTTGAGTAACTGATAGTCTGGAACTACCAATCCTTTTTGAAAAATTTAGAATTCTTTTTAAAAAAATAGAAACTAAAAATAGATTAATAATAATCAAAATTATTGAATACTTAAAATTATAATTAAACATAAAAAATAATAGAATAATTAATAAAATAAATTTACTGATCATTTCAAAGTATTGTTTAATGAAATTAGCTGACCTGGTACATTCTACTGCTATAGTATTTATTATATCGCCAGTTTGTATTTTAATTAATTTTAGATAATCAATAAGAACATATTTTTTAATTAATTGACTAGAAATTCTAGTTCTTAACTCCCATGCGTCTCTTGTTATGAGATAAATATTAGAGATTTGAATAACTGTTTTAAATAAAAAAAATAATATTAAAATTATTGGCAAATATTTAAATTCAATACTTATTAAATCATATATGTTGATTGTATTTATTTTAGGGTTATTGAAATTAGAAATGATTAAACCAGCAAAGCCGTAAGCAGCTATTTCAAAAGTAGCTGAAAATGCAGCTAAAAAATAAAATTTTTTATAATTAATTTTATAAAAATTAAGTAACTCGTATAGATTTTTAAACATTTTTTAAGTCTTTAATATATTCACTATCCATTACCTTTTTTTAAATAAATAATTAAATTTTATTAAAATTTATTAAATTCATAAAAAATAAATTAAGCCTTTATTTTTTATGATAATTTTTAAACCAATTAACAAAGGACTGCACACCCTTATCTATACTTACTTTATGCCTATAATTAATTGCATTTTTAATTTTTTTTGTACAAGAAGCAGTTTTATAAACATCGCCTTCTTGCATTTTCATTTTATTTATTTTTGCCTTTTTACCTGTATATTTTTCTATTAAAGATAAAAAGTATAATAATTTTTCTGGTTTTCCTCCTCCTAAGTTATAAATTTGATATGGAATTTTATTTTTAGGAATTTTTTTTATTAATTCATAAATAATGCTACAAACATCCTCTATATGTGTAAAATCTCTTAAATGCTTTCCATGATTAAATAAATCGACTTTCTTCTCTTTTATGATTGATTTTGTAAATTTAAATAATGCCATATCTGGTCTTCCGTATGGTCCATATACCGTAAAAAATCTCATCATAGTTATTGGCAACATATGAATATTGCTGTAAGCATGAGCTAAAACTTCACAGCTTTTTTTTGATGCAGCGTAGAATGATAATGGTGTATCAGTATTGTAGGTCTCTTTTAATGGGAATTTTTTTGTATTTCCATAAACTGAACTACTAGAAGCGATCAATAAATGTTTAATTTTTATCTCTTTGGCAACATCTAAAACATTAAAAGTACCTAATATATTATTATCTAGATAAGTTTTTGGATTTAATATTGAATATCTCACTCCTGCTTGAGCAGCTAAATGTATTATAATCTTGATATTATTTTTCTTACAAACTCTTAAAAGTTTATTTTTTTCTTTTATATCTAGTTTGATGAATTTAAATCTTTTATTTTTTTTTAATTGCTTAGTTCTAAATTCTTTTAATTCAACATCATAATAATCGTTCAAATTATCTAATCCTATTATTTTAGACTTTTTTAAATTTTGTAATAATTTTTGAATTAAATGAAAACCTATAAAACCAGCGCTACCAGTTACTAAAATATTCATGATTTTATTTTTTTATAAGCATTTTTTTTTAACCAATACTCAACTGAAGGAATTTGCCATTCATAATCAATATCGCACCCGTTTTCGGACTCAATTGCAGCAATTTTTTTACCCATCCATTTTTGAGGTGGTAAACCACTTTTCATATTTTCTAGACATTTTGGACGAACAATTGATGCACCCATATCAGCAAAATAAATTTTGCCTTGGGAGTCTCTATCACAATTAAAATTTGGATTAGAAATTACTTTAAAAGGTAAAAATGGTCTTAAACAATTTTTTTTATTTTTTACTCTAGCTCTTACTGGACTCCACATGTTATAGACTGAAGTAGTAACAGCTGAATCAAAATATGGATCTTTATTTAACATATTAATTCCTTTATTAATCAATGAAGTATTTATTGTTGCAGCATTTGCAAATAATAAAGTAATAGTATTTATCTTCAGACTTAAATCATTGAGATATTTTTTGGCTTGGTAATATGCATGCTGAAAAACATCTTCACCTAGTGCTGCAGAAGTTGCTAAATTTTTTGGTCTTTCTAGATATACTGCATCATAATTTTTTGATATTTTTTTAATCTTATTACAATCAGTAGATACAAATAAATATTTTATCATTTTTGAATTTTTCGCTGCAATTAAAGGATATTCTACTAAAAATCTTCCAAGTATTTTTTTTGTATTTTTACCAGGAAGCCCTTTGCTCCCAGCTCTACCAATCAAAATTGCAATATTAACTTTTTTTTTCATTTTATTTTGCACCTACTTATTATTTATATTTCTTTAATTAAATTTATTTTCTTTTTTTTATTCTAAATTACTTTGACATAGAAGTTTAGTTTTCTTTAATTTTATAAATTTAAAATATATTTTTACAGTTTGTTTACCCAAAAATCTAAAATTTAACAATCACTTTTATGATTTAATAATTTTTTGAAATTATATTTAAGATTTTTTTAAAATTATTTATATTTGTTAAGGAAAATCTACTATATCCGCTAAGGCACTTTTCAGAAAAATTTTCTTTATACAAAACTTGTTTTCTTAAAATTCTATGAATCCTGTCTGAATGGTGTCCAAAATTTACATGACAAAAATTTCCATAACTTTTTAATGTTTTAAATCCCATTTCTTCTAAATTTTTTAAAAAGAAATTTTTTGAATGATTTAAACTTTTTACACTATTAATAACATTTTTGTTTTTAACTACTAAATGAGGAATTAAATGAGCTGCAAAAGTATTAACTTCATACATTGGTTTAATTTTATTCATGTATTTAATTATCTCTTGATTTGCAATTGCATATCCGACTCTTAGACCAGCAAGGCCCCAAGCTTTTGCAAAAGTTCTACAAATTATTAGATTTTTATATTTTTTTAAAAATTGTATAGATGATACATTATAAAATGGGAAATATGCTTCATCTATAAGTACTATAGTATTTTTTTTTTTAGCTTCTTTTAAAATTATTTCTATTTTATTTTTAGAAACTATAGTGCCACTTGGGCTATCTGGATTAGGTAAGCACACGAGTTTAATTTTATTGTTTTTAATTGATTGGATAAGTTGTTCAAAATCAAAGAAAATCTGATTTTTTTTATTAATATATTTAATATTTATCGATTTTGCTTGATAAATTTTTGAGTAAACTTCATACATTTTGAATGTTGGAGATGTTTTTAAAATTAAGTCTCCTTTATTTACAAAAGTTTCAAAAACAGACCTAATAATTCCATCTGAACCTGCTCCAATAAAAATATGATTAATCGGTACTTTGTTTAATTTTGCAATAGCTTTATAGCAATTATGTAAATTAGGATAATAACTAGAGGACTTAAAAAAAAATTTATCAAATATTTTTTTATATATTTTTTTTAATTTCTCATCATGATTTTCATTTCTATCTAGACATAACTTTTTCAAGTCTCTATCAGTTTTTATTTCATGCCAATTTGGCCTAAAAAAATTTTCTGATAACAAATGTTTTTTAATTTGTTTTTTCATTTTTAATTTCATTTATCAGATCTAGAATACCTTGCCCAATATCTACATGCAAAGATGGGATATATTTTTTTCCAATATCGGGTATGTATTCATAAGGTGTTCTAACATAATGACCCTTGTATTTTATCTTTTTAAAAATTATGGGTTTTTTTAAATTTAATATTTCTTTTATTATTTTTAGCAAATCTGGCATTTTTATAGACTCATGACCGGTTAATATAATGCTTTCATTTTTAAATTTTCCATTGAGGGGTAATATACTTGCGTTTGCTGCATCATAAACATGTATATACTCTCTTTGAGATTCAGGATCACCATAATAACTTATTTGCTTAGAATTTATAGCAGCACGCAATATCTTTAGCATGCCATTATTTTTATCAGCTCTGGGCCCGTATAAAGAACCATATCTTAAAATCGTATAATCTAAACCAAATAATTTTTTATATTCTTTAATAAAATCCTCAGCTGCTTTTTTGCTACACTTATAAAAACCTCCCTCTTTACTATTTACATAGACAGTAGATGCATAAATAATTCTTTTTACATTATACTTTATAGAAGCATCTAAGATATTAATTAAACCTAGAATATTAGCTTCTGCAGTTTGAAATGGTTTGTCAAAATATTCATCTAAATCGGCAATGCCAGCATAAATATAAACATACTTTGAGCCTTTAACAGCTTTATCGACTTTAATTTTATCTAAAATATCACCAAGAATAAATCTTTGATTTTTTTTTATCTGTTTTGATTTATTTTTATCAAATATTGTAACTTGATGATTGCTTTCTGATAGTCGATCAGCAACATGTGACCCTAAAAAACCAGAGCCTCCAAATACAGTTATTTTCATAAGTTCTATTTTATATAATAGATAATCGAACTTTTGTAACTAATTTAAATTAAGTTTGAAAAAAACCTAATAAATCAGAAAAATTGATCTAGAATATTTTTCTCTGCTTAAGTTATATTATTCCATCTACCTCTATAATTATTTACAGTATCTGCCTCGCATTCTTGATAATTAAAACCTTTATCTTTTAATGCTAAAAGTGCCTGCTTATGATTTTGTACCATCTGACTAAATTCTTCTGGTAAAAGTGCAAATTTATTATCCCTTCCCGGTAAATTATGATCTGTGGTAAAATGTTTTTCAATCACCTCAACACCAAAAGCAGCAGCAATAGCTGGTACAAGTGTAGATTGACTATGATCACTTAAGCCTAATTTGCAGTTAGGAAAATATTTTTTTAGACTAATTAATCTAGGCAAATTTACATTACTCATTTCACAAGGGTAACATGAAACACAATGCATCACTGTTAAATTTTTAGGATTTATTTTTTGTGAAAGATTGGCAACTTTTTCTATTTCCTCTTCTGTGCATGCCCCCGCTGAAAGATATACTTCTTCAAATGACTCGAAACAATATTTTATCATATCTAAATTAGCTATTTCATGGGATGGGATTTTAATCCTTTTAAAATCAAGATTATAAATAAATTTTGCATCTTCTGTATTAAAAACACTAAAAAAACAAGGAATATCAATTTGTTCAGAAAAGGATTTTATTTGATTAATTTTTTGCTCATTTAATTGAGCTGAAGTATAAATTTTTCTTCTTCCATCATCATCCCAAGCTCCACTTTTCAAATATTTTTCTTGCCAATATTGAAATTTAACTAGTGTAGCGCCTGAGTTTTTCGATTGTTGCACCATGTCTTTTGCAAGATCCATGTCGCCCATAAAATTCCAACCAATTTCAGATATATACATATTTTAATAATTTATATTATTAATACCATATTTGATAATTTAATCTATAGGATTTTAGTTTATATTATTATTAATAAGAAAAATTGTTAAGATTATTTTTATTGTTTTCTATTATTTTAAATACGTCTTTAATTATACTTCTATCGTTTACCTCTAAAATGTTATGATTAAGAGTCTTTTTTACAATTTTTTTGGAAATTTTTTTCCATTTACTGTTTTTTAATTTTGCCAATTTATTAATTTGATTCAATATATCTTTTTCATTTTTACATGGTTTTAGAACTCTGGGAAGTTCTTCAAATAGATCATATGGAAATTTATAAAATATAGTTTTATAACCAAGATATATTAAGTCATAATAAACACCAGACAGTCCAGTAATAAATATTGAATTAGACTTATAGCTATATTTAAATTCTCCTTTATTAAACTCCACTGTATATTTAAAGTTTAAATTAAAATTATTAATAAATTTCTTATACTCAGCAAAATTTACAGATGGGTGAAGTCTTATAATAATGTTAAATTCATCAATAAACTTACTAATTTTATTTACTTTTTTAAGTATAGCTATAGTTTCTGGAAGTCTTCTATTGCAAGCCAAGCAAATTATTAACGAAATTTTACTACTAATTACATTTGAGCTAATTTTTTTTGGTCTTAAGTATGCACCAGTTAAAAAAATATTTGATTGGGGATTAAAATATTTATAGATTTTTAGATTAAATTCTCCCCAACAAAGAATATTTTTAGAAACGGAATTCGATAACATCATATTTCCGATTCTTTCATTTTTTTTTATAAAGTAATGATGCACACTATGTTGTGTAGTGAAAGTTGGAACATTTTTTAAATTTGAAATTTGTATGATGCCATTTTCAAATCTTTGAAAATCTTTCATTGACAACACAGACTTCGGTTTTATTTGTTTGTTAAAATCTTTTTCAAGATCAGAAAGCTTTAAAATATCATAGTTAATTAATAAGTTTTTTTTAAAATCAATAAAATTAAAATTATTAAAAAGTAAATTATTAAAATAAAATTTAAGTCTTTTAAAGTTTTCATAAAAACTATAAAAATTAATTTCATTTTTCCAAGAAACATAATGAGGTATTTTTTTACTTTTCAAATCTTTAATTAACTCTTTTTTTAAAGACGGTCTTTTAGTTGGGGCATAAAGAAACCAAATATTCAAATTTCCCTTATACTCAAAATGTAATACTGTTTTGAAAAAAAAAATTTTAATTACTATTTTTAGAATGCTAAATGTATTTTGTAGATAATTATAGATTTTAAAAAAAAAATTTTTTTTTTTATTTTTGATATAAAAATCAGTAGCAATATCAGCTAAAACAAATTTATTAATGTCTATTCCTTTGTAATATCTCTTCTTTTTAAATAATTTTTTTACTAAATTTCTATATCTTTTTCCTTCAAATACTTCCGATTTTATGTGCATAATTTAATAAGTAAATCTTAACAATTATTTTCTATTTATTCATAAATTTATTTTGATAAAAAATGGCATAATTTTTTTGCAGAATGAATAAAAATTTTTTCCATATACTGAAAACTGCTACCACCTATGTGGGGTGTTATTAATATATTATTATGATTTTTTGATAATTTTACTAGCAAGTTATTTTGAACACCAAAAGGACTTTCTCCCTCCAAAACATCTGCTCCATACATGAAATTTTTATTATTTTTTATAAAATCTCTTAATTCTTTTTCATTCACTATTCCACCGCGTGAAGTATTTATTAAGCAGACTTTATTTTTCATTTTAATAAATTGTTTGTATGATAATAAGTTTTTTGTTTCTTTGTTAAAAGGAACATGCACTGAAATTATATCTGCTTGAGAACACAATTTATCAAGAGAAAGTTGTTTATATTTTTTTGAGACTACATAGGGGTCATAAGCAATTACATTTGCTCCAAAATCTTTAGATAATTTTGCTACTTTTGATCCTATGTTCCCCAGGCCTATTATGCCCACAGTTTTTGTACCTAAATCTTCAATATGAAACTTTCTATTATCCCATTTTCCAAATTTTTTAACTTCATGATTAGCATAATTAATTTTTTTAATTAAAGATAAGATTAAAGTTAAGGTATGTTCAGCAGTAGACCAAAGTGTTTTTTTAAATTTTTTATCAAAAGCTAAACATCCAAATAAAATTTTTTTTCTCCCAAGAGCAATTGTGTCTATATGTTCATAGCCTAATGATGGTTGATAAATTGCTTTTAAGTTACGTCCTGCTTCTATAATATTTTTATCAATTGGAATTCTAGCATTTGGAATCAATCCATCAAATTCATGTATAATTTTTATTAATTTTTTTTGATCTAGATATTCTTTAATAGTTAAATCTGAAAAGGAATTTAATTCCTTAATAACTTTAGGAAATCTTTTTATAGGTGCGGTTACAAGAACTTTCATTTTAAGTTAAGATTTTGTTAATCTTCCTTAGTGCAACTTTGCCTACTTCTTTTAAGCTTTCTTTGTTATATCCTCCAACATGAGCTGTAGATAAAACTTTTGGATGCATCAATAAACTTTTGCTTATTTTTGATGGCGGTTCAAAAGTAAATACGTCTGTTGCATATAACTTGATAGTTCCATCATCTAATTTTTTTATCAGAGCATTTTCATCAATTAAAGCACCTCTAGATAAATTAACAAGGTACTTATTTTTCATTTTTTTTAATCTTTCTTTATCAAAAAAAGGTGGCTCATTTTTTATAGAAGGCAAATGAACAGTAATAATATCACTTTTGTTTATTAAATCATTTAAGTCTTTAAAAAATTTAGCTCCTTTTTTATTTAGATTAAGTTTTTTTTTTCTAGAAAAATAATTCACTCTGAATCCCAATTCAACTAAATAGCTAATCACTTTTTGACCTATATTACCCGCTCCTGCAACACCAACTGAAGTATTTTTTGGAAATAAATTAAGGTGTCTTAACCACTTACCAGACTTTGAGTCGTCAATATGACATTTCAAATTTTGCGTGAGAGCAAGAATTAAACCTATACTATGAATTGATACCGCTTGAGATATAGATTTAGCAACAACATTTTTTACAACAATATTTTTTTTTTTAGCGTATTCAATGTCAATGTTATCCATACCAACTCCAAAACGAACAATACCTTTTAATTTTGGACAATTATCAATTATCTCTTTATCTATTTTTTCACTTCCAATAATGCAACCATCAAATTTTTTAAGAATATCTTTTAAATTTGACTTTGAATTAATTATTTTGCCAGTAAAAAAATAATTTATTTTTTTTGATAAAAAATATTTCTTATCTAGTTTTATTTTGGTAATACCCTCAGGAGTAATTAAAACTTTTTTTTTAATCATCCAATTTAAGTGTTCTTCCACCATCTATATAAATTGTTTCACCATTTAAACCTTTTATATTAATTAATAAACTAGTTATTAACTCAGAAACTTCATCTGGGTGAACCAATTTTTTTATTGGAACTTTTGCTATAATTCTTCTCTTTGTGTTAAAAAATCTTTTATTAGTTAAATTTGAAAGCATTAATCCTGGAGCCACACAATTTATTGTCATTTTAGTGCCATGGTGAAAAGCATAATATTTTGACAATTGTTTAGCTGCAGCTTTAGATGAGATGTAATGTTCATTTGATGCATTAAGCGTTCTAACTGCATTGCTTAATACATTGATAACGTTTGTACATTTATTTTTTTTGAACTTATTTAAATATAATAAATTTTCTAAAACATTCACTAATCCAAAATAATTCACCTCAAAAATTTTTTTTTTTATACCAGGTTTAATAACTTTATTTGAATTTTTTTGATATGTATAAGCAAAATTATTAACTATACCTGAAATAGAGCCATTAATTTTTTTTGCTTTAATAAATACTTTTTTAACTTCTTCAAATTTTGTCACATCACATTTAACAATAAACTTTGGTTTAAAATTTCTTATCTTTACAAATTTTTTTACCTCATTATGTCTTGAGTTAGTCGTAATACCAAAATCTACACCTGTTGTAGATAATTTCTCAATTATTGAGTTTCCAAGTGTCCCCGATGATCCAAATAATATTATCAATTGCTTATAATTTTTGGTTTATTTAATTTTTTTTTTAAATTCTTTTCAGTAGCTCTTATTTGTTTACTAATTTTAGTATTTAAAAAACTTTTAACTGTTCTTAATGCCAATCTTGTATTTGATAATTCTTTTTTAAATTTACCATTTCTTATACGATTAAGCTGTCTCTTAATTGTCATATCTAATTGTTTTGACCAAACCTTATTTCTACTTGAAGCAATTCCAAATTGACATGTTGGTGAAGCATTTTTTTCCATAGTTTTGTATAGTCCATATTTGCCCATCATTGTCCTTACAGCACCTAACTCACCACTAAAATATAATTCCATGCAAACGGCTTCACTTGGATATCCGCTTTTAACAAGATGTTTGAATGAATTTTCTACTGATGCAAAGAAAAGAGGCGCCATAAATTGCTCAATATATAAGTCAATCTCTGCTTCCTCTTTATAAGATATGTTAAAAATACCACCCTTAGAAAATCCAAGTGATTTACAAAGAATTTTAGACCATTTTTTTGCTTCTCCCTTATGATCTTGAATAATGTCAACAAATGCTGGAACACCTGATGATTTAATATACTCATCTCTAATTTGTCTTCCAGGAAATCTTGGCGCAATCATTAAAATATTAAAATGATCAGGAATATTTTTTGCCTCAAAACGTAACCAATATCCATGAGCAAAAATTATTGTTGATCCTTTATTTGAATTAGGAAATATTTGATTTTTAATAATCACATTTTGAATAGCATCAGGAATCAATACAAAAATTACTTTAGAATGTTTTACTGCTTTAGAAATAGATAGCACTTTAAATCCACATTTTTTAGCATCTTTTGCATATCTATCATTGATATTACCAATAATGACATTGTGACCAGAATCTCTTAAATTCATTGCTTGAGCTTTTCCTTGAATTCCAAAGCCCAAAACACAAATCATTTCTTTTTTCAATTTAGACATTTTTATTTTTCTATAATTTTTGTAGCATCTTCATAGCTAGCACTTTTTAAAATATAATTTCTTGGATTTTGTTTCATCAATAAGTCTGCGATTACTAAATCCATTGGCTCATCTATATTTAATGTTCTTTCTCTTGGCATTACGTAAGCTAATGAATTTTCTGTTCCATATCTGATACCTTTCTCAATCATATCTCTTCTCATTGAATAAATTGATCCATTTCTAATATAAGCATCTGGTTTTAAATCCTGTCGTCTACTTTCTGGTATTTCATCAAAACAAAAATTTTTAATATATCCATTTTCTATTTTCTTAATTCTTATTGGATGATGATCATCAAGACGCATAACTCCTATGACTGAGTCTGCATCAGATTTAATCTGTATCTTTATAGCTTCATCAATATCAAAACTTGTTTTGAAAGGATTTGTACACAATAATTCTACAACATAATCGTATTTCATATTGTTTTTTTTTTCCATAAATTTTGTAGCATGAAGATCACATTCTACTGGTTTAGCTGTATCACCTGATAAATGATCTGGTCGTTTAAATGGTGCTTCTGCTCCAAATTGTACTGAAACTTTTCTAATTTCATCGTCATCAGATGAAACAACAAGGTCAGAAACATATTTTGATTTTTTTGCCTCTACTATTGTATATGCAATCAAAGGAATATTGTTTAGTAAAGCTATATTTTTTTTAGGAATTTGTTTCGACCCTCCTCGAGCTAAAATAACACCTAAAATTTTTTTATTATTATTCATTAGCAAAGTGATAATTTATAAGTGAATTAGCTGAATGATGATATGCTAAATATCTTGCATCATGTGTCATACCACCAATATGAGGAGTTATAAAAATTTGATTTTCTAAATCTTGATCTTTGAGTCCTTTAAGAACTGGACTATTCTCTCTATCAGTTATTTCATTATTAATTACGTCTGTCATATATTTAGAATTTTTATTTTTTCTCAAAAATGCTACCAGGTCTATTTCATTCACAATCTCACCTCTCGATGTATTAATTATTTTCACATTTTCAGGACAATTCAGCAAAAAATTTTTATTTATCATTTCTTTTGTTTCTTCTGTTACATGAACATGTAGAGAAATAATATCAACTTTTTTTGCTAAATCATTTAAAGATGTTGTAAACTCATAGCCCGAATAATGTGATGTATCTTTTATATAAGGATCATAGATATAAACTTTTGCTTTAAACGCTTTTGCATAACTTGCAAACATTTTACCTAACCGGCCAAATCCTATCACACCAACTTTAAGATGGTCAATTTGACGTCCAACAAATTTTTCACAATCCCAATTACCTTTTTGGACGTCTATCGACGAAGATATTACATCTCTTATACTTAACATCATTAACAAAAAAGATAGCTCTGCTGTAGATGAAATATTTTTTAATACATCTAGGTCTTTTCTTAAACTGATAACGTGAATATTTTCTTTTTTACATAGATTAATATCAATATGAACGAGTCCTGTTGAGGCAGTGCAAATTACCTCTAAATTTGAAAAGAGTTTTATAATACTTAAATCTAATTTAATTTTTGATTTATTTGGATTTGTAAATATTGCTGAAATTTTTTGTTTTTCATTTTCATTAATTAATTTCAACTGATTTAAATTAGCATCGGGAAAATAGTGAATATGGTAATTTTTTTTTAATTTTTCAAGCAAACCTTTTATGGTGTCTACTTTTGTAATAATCAAAATATTTTTTTTCTTATCTGGAAATTTCACTTATGAATTTTTTGATATTAAAATTAATTTTATATTCAATACTATTCATATAAATTGGTGAAAATCAATTATAAAATTGGAGTCATATCTGTTTTGTTAATGATTGTTTAATTTTCTTATGTGCAGCTCCATCTAATATAAAAATTATTTTATTTAAATTTATTAACGGAAATTTAGTTTTTTTTTTTAAGAGAATTTTATTTAAAACTAATCCTTTTTTTCTTCCGTGTGCAACTATATATATTTTTTTAATTTTTCTTAGAAAATTTACATTAAAAGTTACTCTTCTTATCTTGTTGTTTGGCTTTACAATATCTATAAATTTGCAGATTTTTATATTATTTTTGGTTTGAAAAATAGAACAAATATGCCCGTCTGCGCCAAGAGATAATATTGCAACATCTGGAATTTTATTTTTAACTTTATTACAAGAATTCTGTATTAGTGTCTTACATTTTCTTCCAAGACTAAAATAAATGAAGCTTAATTTTTTTAATTTATAAAATTTGAAAAAATTTTTTTTTAAATTTGTATAGTTTGTTCTTATATCATTAATGTTATTATAAATTCTCTCATCAGACAAAATTATAGTTCTAACTTTATTAATAAAAACTTTTTTTTTTGAATTTTGAATAATCTTTTTTATTGAGTTACCCCCACTAATTAAAATTATAGAATTTGAAAGAATAATTTTGGTAATAAAATGAAAAGCATTTTTATAAAAAAAATTTTTAAAATATATAATTTTAACTTTCATAGATATATTAAGAATATTGATAAATTTATCATTTATAAAATAATTAAAATAAGCTCAATTTAACTAACCCTATTTTTTAGCATATAAAATTGATTTCAAAGCTTCCTGCTCCATTGCCGATCGAATTTCTTTCGAATAGCTGCCTATATGAGGAGTTAATATAACATTGTTCAATTTAGTGAATTTACCATAATATGGTTCCTTATCAAAAACATCCATACACGCTCCAAGAATTTTATTTTTTTTTAACAATTTATATAAATAATCATTATCTATAACCTCTGGTCTTGAAGTATTTATTATTAAACAATTCTTCTTGCATAGATTGAGTTTTTGTCTGTTCAACAATTTCTGTTTTGTAGTATGATTTATATTTACAGTTATAATATCTGAATTTTTTATTAGCTTATCAAGCTTAGTATTTTTTTGATTAATTTTTTTTTTGTCGTTAATCAAAATTTTTATCCCAAAATTTTTTAAAATTTTATGAATGTGCTTACCAACTTTACCATAACCTATTATTCCTAAAGTTTTGCCATTAAAAATATAACCCATTTTTTTTTTCCAGATTTTATATTTTAAATTCTTATCGTGTTCATGGATATTTCTATAAAAAGATAAAACATAACCAACTATTAATTCTGCAACTGCTATTTCTGGTGTTACTTTTGATTTAAAAAATTTTATTTTTTTTTTTTTTAAATAATTAGTATCAACATTATCTACTCCTGAGCCCATACGGAAAAGGTACTTTAATTTACTTAGTTTATTAATTGTATCTTTATTGTAATTTTCAGTGCCTGCTATTATATATTCACAATCTTTTGCATATTTAATTAATTGTTGATTTGTAAGTTTTTTTTTTAGAGGATTTTTTAAAAATTCATAATTTTCAATTTCTATTTCTTTTTTAAAATTACCTGGGTTCTCATTAAAAGATGAGGTAGCTATAAATACTTTTAACTTATTTTTCATGATTAATTGAAAGAAATTTTAACAAAAATATTACTATTCATCTTTTTTATCTTAATTAAATCTTTAAAAATTTTATCTTATTGATCGTAATTATTAGAATTTTCATTTTATTATTTTACCATAATTTAAATTCATTTCATTTAGTTGTTGGTAGTGTTTCCTGGGGACATTAAAGTTTTCTTTTCCAGCATATATAATTTCTCTAATAATCTTTTCTACACCTGTTAACTTTGGTAAAGGTTTTTTTTCTATTATAAGCTTCAAAAAATTTTCTAATTCTTCGTATGAATTTAAACAGTGAGCTGCATCAAAATATTCATACAGCGTTGTGTTGGTATCTAAATATGTGGGATCAATTAAAATTTTATTTTGTAAAATGACCTCCATGCCTATTGAAGAACCTCCAACTACGATTACAACATCGGCCCATTCAATTAAAGCTGGGGAATGAACTTCATTACCATGCCAACCAACCAACGACTCTCCAAAATTTTTATCTTTTTTATTTTTGTCATCGTATTCTTTTCCTTCTCTTGTCGTATCTTTAACAATTAATAACGCATCTTTTAAAAAAGATATTTTTTTCAAAGTATCAGAAACTAAATCATTGTTAAGATTATAATCTTTCTGAAATTGCATGAATACTATTTTTGTTTTATCATTTGAATTTCCTTCAAAATTAAACTTTGGACAAATTTCTCTATTTTTAGAAGCCCATTCTGGAAAATATCTTAAGCTTCCCCATGCTTGTGTTTTTACATTGTCGTAACCCCATTTTATCCAACCATCTCTTCTAATTGGATTTTGAATAATATAATAATCAAATAGATTTCTATCTGATTGATCTTGTACTACACCTTTATAAATTAGTTTTCTATATCCAATGGTGACGTCTGGATTTAAAAATAAATTGCATCCATGAGGTAATGCTATTGTGGTAATACCGATACCTTTAGCAGCTAAAAAATATTTTTCGATAATTATCCCTCTTTCATAAGGACTACAAGCTTCAAAAACGCAAAAACCTACATTTTTTAATTTCAAAAATTCTACCTGAGCTTTGCAATCGAAAAAAAAATATCTATAAATTTTACCGAAAAAACTTTTTCTGTTTCGTTTAAGCAAATATAATCTGGATAATAATTTAAGAAAAAAATTTTTTTTTTGTGAAAATTTAACGTATTCTTTATCAAGATTTTTAACAATTTCAAAATCTCCTAATGTTTTTAAATAATTAAATCTATAATCATTTTCTAAATCCATATCTGAAGTAATTATAATTAAAGGATTTTTTTTATTTAAAATAAACTCAGCAATTAAAGGAGAAATTTGATCAACATCATTGTATGCTCTTAAAAAAAAGGCTGTTCTTTTAAATTGATTATTCAATTGGATTTTTAAGTTTACTATTTTAAGTTTACTATATTAAGTTTAACAGTTTTTTACATCAATATCTAGAGTTGCTTAACCAAAATATAAATTTTGTTAAATTACATGGCATGCATTACATGGAGTTAATTTTTTTCTGTTTTCATTTAAATGCAAATCTCTCAATTTTTGATATTTTTCAGATGTCCATGCATTTTTAAGGTCAGATTTTAAAATATTTGTAGGACTAAGAACTGACTTATAATCCACGTCGCATGGGTTAATTAAACCATCCCACCAAACAAACATTCTTCTCCAAAGATCACTGCATGGTTCAGTTATTTCGTTTGGTTCTTTATCATAAGAATTTTCCCAAGGGTTATATTCAACAAAAGCAACTTGATCTACAAGATCCTTCCAAAGAGAAAGCATATCGTCAATTTTTTGTTCCTCTGAAATTTTTACCCCAGATACTCTAGTGATTATTTTTGATTTAGGATAATGTTTTTCTTTTATATTATTAAATAGTTCAACATTTTTTAATACAGTTTCCAATTTTCCATTAACTCTGAGTTTTGCATATAAATCTTTATCCGCAGCATCTGCGCTATAAACTAATGTTTTGACACCTCCTTCCAAAATTGAATGTATTTTTTTTTCGTTCAGAAGTGAGGCATTTGTATTGATTTTTAGATTAAGAAATTTTCCATTACAATATTTTAGCATTTGATCTATATCTTTGCACGCCATTGGCTCTCCTCTAGAAGCCAATGAAATAAATTCAATATTTTTTTCTGCTTGATCAATAATATCTTTAAATAATTCTAATTTCATTGCTCCCATGTGTCCCTTTTTTTTATTATTAAAACTAGGGTCTGTCATGAAGCAAAATACACAACGATAATTACAAATTGAAGATGGTTCAATTTGCAAATATGGAGGATATGAATCTAAAATTTTTTTTTTTGGAAATACCTCATATCTATATCTATGAAAAATATATCTTAAAATTTCATCATCATCTAAAGAAGTTATTTCGTCAATTACATTTTGTGTTAAACAGAAATTATTATGATTATCTTTTTCTTGAAGCTCATTAATCGCTTTTAAAATGATTTGATTTTCATACTCTGAAAGTAAATGTTTATTATTATTATAAATATCTTTAATTAGTTTGACTATTAATCCTTCATCAACTGTTTTATTACTTCTGATAGTCAAAAAACTATTATGTTTATTATAGGTTGTAGTTTTTGTCATAAAATTTCTTTTAATAATATTTGAAATTTAAAATTTCTATTTTTGTAATTAAATATTTATTTATAAAGCTAAAGTTAGAGTTCATTAATTTACTTATTTTAAAGTTTGATAGTGTTTTTATTGTTTGGAAAAACATTTTTTATATCAAATATAATACTATTTTGTTTGCAAAATTCTAGAAGATGTTTGAACTTTATTGATTTGAATTGATTATGTGCAACAGCAATTATAACAGTATCATATTTATTTTTTATTGGCTTATCAATTAACTTAAGATTATATTCATTCAATACAGTGTTTTTGTCAGCAATAGGATCATAAACATCTAGATTAATATTAAGTTTTTTTAAGTTAGTTATAATATCAATTACTTTGGTATTTCGAGTATCTGGACAATTTTCCTTAAAAGTTAGTCCCATGATTAATACATTTGAATTGGTTATATTAATTAGTTTTTCTTTCATGACTTTTGTTACCCGATCAACAATATAAAGTGCCATTCTGTCGTTTATTCTTCTACCTGAAATAATCATTTCAGGATTGTGTCCTGCTTTTTTTGCTTTATAAGCCAAATAATAAGGGTCAACTCCAATGCAATGACCTCCCACAAGACCTGGTTTGAAAGGTAAAAAATTCCATTTAGTGCTTGCTGCATCTAAAACAGAATTCGTGTCTAAATTTAATTTATTAAATATAATTGCAAATTCATTGATTAAAGCAACATTTACATCTCTTTGGGTATTTTCAATTACTTTCGCTGCTTCAGCTACTTTTATGCTTGGTGCTAGATAAGTTCCAGCTTTAATAATTTCTTTGTAAAGCTGATCTATTTTTTTTGCAACTCTTGGATTTGATCCTGATGTTATTTTTCTTATAGACTTTAAAGGATGTTTTTTGTCACCAGGGTTTATTCGTTCAGGAGAGTATCCACAAAAAAATTCTTTATTATATTTTAAACCAGAGGAAATTTCTAAAATTGGAACGCAGATTTCCTCAGTTACACCTGGATAAACTGTAGATTCATATATAACTATATCATTATTTTTTAGTATTGATCCTACTAACTTTGTTGCATTTTCTAAAAAAGAAAGATCAGGTTTTTTAGAATTTTTGATAGGGGTTGGAACAGTGATAATAAAAATTTTACATTTTTTAATATCGTTTATGCTACTTGTATATTTAATATTATTATTTTTTTTTAACTTAGCAGCTGATACCTCAAAAGTATAATCATAACCTTTTAATAAATCTTTTATTCTTTTTTGACTAAGATCAAAAGCTACTACTTTTCTTTTTTTTGAAAACTCAATTGCCAGTGGTAGCCCCACATATCCAATTCCAATTATTGCTATTTTAGATTTTTTATAATTCATATGAATTTTTATTATAACTTGTTATTTAATTATTAAAATTATCTAAAAAACTTTTATAAGTTTTGGTAAGTCCATCTTCTAAACTCACATTTGGTTGCCATCCTAATTTATTTATAAGTGTACTATCTATAAATTTTCTAAAAATTCCATCTGGTTTTGACGTATCAAATTTGATTTCGCCATTATAATTAATTACTTTTTTTAGAGTTTGAGCCAACTCTTTTATAGTTAGATCCTCACCACTTCCAGCATTTACATGGCTACACATTTCAACTGTATTTTTATTATAAATTTCTTTATCTAAATTCATTAAATGAACACAAGCACTGGCCATATCATCCACATATAAAAATTCACGCTTAGGTTTTCCTGTTCCCCAAATAGTTACGTAAGGAAGATTATTAATTTTTGCTTGATGAAAACGGTAAATTAAACCAGGAATTACATGACTATTTTCTGGATGATAGTTGTCACCTGAACCGTACAAGTTAGTAGGCATTATACTTCGATAATCAATACCATGACTTTTATTATATTGTCGATTATAACTTTCACAAAGTTTAATACCAGCTATCTTTGCAATTGCATAAGGTTCATTGGTTGGTTCGAGTTTGCCCTCTAATAATTCAATTTCTTTCATAGGCTGAATTGCTTTTTTTGGATAAATACAACTTGAACCTAAAAATAATAATTTTTTTACACCATTTAAAAAAGCACCATGGATAATATTTGTTTGTATTGTTAAATTTTCATAAATAAATTCTGCTGGGAAAGTATTATTTGCATGAATACCACCCACCTTAGCTGCAGCTAAATATACTTGATCAATTTTATTCTCTTTAAAAAAATTTTGAACTTCTGTTTGGTTTAGCAAATTTAGCTCTGTTCTATTTGCTGTAATAATTTCAGCCTTTTGTTTTTTTAAAATACGAACTAAAGCTGAACCTACCATACCATTATGGCCTGCTATAAATATTTTAAGATTAGACATTTTTATTATTAATTTTTTTTGCTAATTTTAAATCCTCATCAGTCATTTCTTTTACTAATTCTTCGAAAGAAATTTTGGGAGACCAATTTAATTTTTTTTTAGCTTTACTGGCATCTCCTAGCAATGTTTCAACTTCTGTGGGTCTAAAATATTTTTTATCAACTTTAATTATATCTTTTCCATTAAATGACCCAACTTCATCCAAATTATTTCCCTTCCACTCAATTTTAATATCTAAGTTATATGCAGCTAAATTTATAAATTCTCTTACAGAATATTGCTTACCTGTTGCAATAACAAAATCCTCTGGCTTATCCTGTTGCAGCATTAGCCATTGTGCTTCTACGTAATCCTTTGCGTGCCCCCAATCACGCCTTGCATCAAGATTTCCAAGATATAAATTATTTTGAAGTCCTAATTTAATTCTTGATAAGGCTCTTGTTATTTTTCTTGTGACAAATGTTTCTCCTCGGACTGGGGACTCATGATTAAATAAGATTCCATTACATGCATATATTCCATATGCTTCTCTATAATTAATCGTAATCCAATAAGCATAGAGTTTTGCAACTCCATAAGGGCTCTTTGGATTAAATGGTGTATTTTCACTTTGCGGGGTTTCTTTTACAGATCCGTAAAGCTCAGAAGTTGAGGCTTGATAATATTTTGTTTTATTTTCAAGTTTTAAAATTCGTATAGCCTCTAGAATTCTAAGGGCACCTAAGGCATCTGAATTTGCAGTATATTCTGGTTCTTCAAAAGAAACTGCTACATGACTTTGAGCAGCTAAGTTATAAATTTCATCAGGCTGAACGTCTTGAATGATTCTTATTAAAGAAGATGAATCTGTTAAATCACCATGATGCAAGATAAACTTTCTGTTGATCTCTTGTGGCTCTTGGTACAAATGATCAATACGATCTGTGTTAATTAAAGAACTTCTTCTTTTTATACCATGAACTTCATAATCTTTATTTAACAAAAACTCTGCAAGATAAGAACCATCTTGACCTGTTATTCCAGTTATTAATGCTTTTCTCATCAAAGTTTTTTAATTTATAAAACTTAACTATAATAAATAAATTATCTTTATAATCACTTTATTGAAGTGAATTTACAATAGTTGATTTGCAAATATATTTTTAATCAAATCTGTATATCTATCTCAAACTAAAATTTTTTTCAGTGCATAAATCAAGCCAATTGAGCTATTAGTACTGGTCAGCTACACGCATTACTGCGCTTCCACATCCAGCCTATCAACGTG
>Ga0209223_10000817_pt1 | contig 35532 bp, 33 predicted proteins | sample COG_06_FD_184750 | JGI IMG/M metagenome (GOLD analysis project Ga0209223, IMG submission 184750) | Pelagic Microbial community sample from North Sea - COGITO 998_met_06 (SPAdes) (version 2) | ecosystem: Environmental > Aquatic > Marine > Neritic zone/Coastal water | place: Helgoland, sampling...
ATATTATACTCAACCCGTTAGTTTTGATTCCATGTATGTTTCTAAGAAATATGCTGAAGAAAATCATGATTCCTGGAAAATAAATTTATATTCTGTTCATTATCCTGAAGATAATGTTATTGTTCCAAATTATTTTATTAAATTACCTTATTTAACTAGATCAATTAAAGATAAATATCCTGATATTTCTAAAAAAAAATTGCCTTTTGTTCAAGATATTTTTGATAGTATGTTGAAATATATTAAAGCGGATTATTATATTTTTACGAATTCTGATATTATTTTAAATGAAAAATGTTATGATTTTATTATTAAAAAAATAATAAGATATAATTATGAAGCATTGATTATTAATAGACGTGACAATATTCCTAAAATGATTAATAATATTCGTTTAGGAAGTGAGCATTTAAATTTAATTAACATATTAGATGGTGAAAGGCACATGGGAAAAGATTTTTTTGTTATGAAAAAAAATATTTTAGAAAAAATTAATATGAAAGATGTTTTTATTGCTCATCCTCCATGGGGTGGTTTATTAACTAAATATTTACGTTCTTTAACCAATCAATTTAAATTATTTGGTTTTGAATATTTTACTTATCATTTGGGAAATGATAATAATCACGGTAATTCCAATACTAAAAATGAATTGACAATCATTAATACGGAAAATGCCAAAATTGTTGAAGATTTATATTTGTAATTGGGAATGCATTTTATTTATGGTTTCTACAAAATGTATATTATCATAAGTTTCTAATATTTTATTTATACAATTCATTCTTCTTTGGAGAGGTGTTTTACCTTGCGTTTTTTTAGAATGTATATGAATCTTTTTTTCTATAGATAAAGCTTCACTTTTTGTTAAATCTTCTATTTTTCCATAATAATTCCATGTTCCATTTCCTTTTTTCATTTTTGTATATTTAGCTCCTCCTTTTATGATACCATTATGCTTTCTTAATCTTTGAATTGGATTATTTGTTATTCCTATGTATGTACAATTATTGTTTGGGTCAGTATTTGTTAATAAATATACTATATAATTATTCATTTATATTTTTATATAATATATAATATATATTAAATATTTATATTGAGATTGAGATTAAGATTAAGATTTATATTAAGATTAAGATTTATTGATTTAAATTCATTTATTTTAATAATTCTTCTAATTCATTTAATCGTATTCTATTTTCTGTGTCTAATTTTTTAGCTTCTTCTAATCCAAATTTTGTTGTAAATAAATTATCTTCAATAAATTTACCCATTCGTACTTCATATAATTGTTTTGTTTCTTCAAAAGCTTGTTTATAATTTAATTTTTTATTCAATAAACTATATACCATACATCGTTCAACATCATAACCTGATAATAAATCTGCTTCTCTTACAATGTGATATTCTTTTTGATATATTCCTAAATTTGGAAATCCATTTTTTTTTACAGTAGAATATGACATTGTATTCATGATTTGAATAATATTATTGATGTCATTTTCTTTATATTCTGTATTTTCCGTATTTTTTAAAAAATTTTTGATTTCATTTAATCCTTGAGATTGATCCATATATTTTTTATCACACATATCATGCAATATTGCAGATGTATATATAACTTTTTCATTGTAATTTAAATCTTGATTATTTGGCTGTTTTTTTTCATCGTCTAATATTTTTTGTGAATATTTTAATACATCCATACTATGTTTTATAGCATGTGATTCATCAATATTTAATCTTAAACATCTATTTATTAAAAAATTATAAATAATATTGTATGGAATGTACATTTAAGTTTTATGTATAACTATTATTAATATTATTTTAAACTGTTTTAAGTGAATTTTATATTTTTATTTGTTTTACTTTTATTGATTTTATTTCAATTGGATTCTTAAAATCATAAATTTTATAATAGGTATCCTCAATTTCACTATTAGTCATACTTTTTTTAAAATTACTTCTTTTTAATATATCTATTGATTTTTCATTATATAAATGATATATGTTTTTTTGTCCATAAATAATTGGATAACCTAACGGTGTTAAAAATTTTATAATATTATCATTTAATTTAAATTCCATTATTCCTACATTACCTATATATACATATTTATTATCTAATTCTAATAAAAATCCATTATTTTTTATTTTATAATGGTCACTTATTCTTGATTTTCCTTGAGATGAACCATAATAAATTTTTTTATATTTATATTCTTTTACAAATTTTGTATAAGCATATGCTGTTTTATTTTTTTTTGAATTTGGTTCAGATGGATGACATGGAATATTTTTTTCATATAATTCTTTTCTAATTTCTTTTTTATTTGGTAATGTATATATGTATACATTTTTTTTATTTTGATTGATATAAACTATAAAAGGTAATATATTTATTATTCTTGGATGCCAAATAAAATATTTTTTATCATTTTTATGTTTTTGAATTATTAAATTTGATTTTTTTGTATTCATATTTAATTATTAATATTATTTTTATTAAAAAATTGAATAATTACAACGGTTATATAATATATATATATATATTTAATATAAAGAATAAGTTTTATTTATATAAAAATGAACAATTTAAATCTAAAAGAAAAATTATTAAATGATGAATGGACATATATACAGCTTAATGTACATGAACAATATAAAATAAATACATTTGATGATGGAAATTCTAAATATGAAAATTATACTAATTTATGGATAATATATGGCACATGGAAAGGAAAAATAGCGTTGGTTAATTATGTCAATAATGAAATTTTAATTTCTTCCATTAGTAATTGGAAGTTGTCGAAGGTGTCAAGGGTTTTAATGAATGATAATAATAATAATAGAATGAATAATGTAAATCATACTATTATGCAATAATATTGGAATTATATTATTTTATTTATAAAAAATTGATACTTACTAAATAATTTTAATATAATTGGTTAAAATGATTAGTCCATACAAAAAAAATGTTATCAAATTGAATCCGACGGATTCGATTTGTTATATAATCGATATGTGTTTTAAAATAGAACAAAATAATTCAATTAGAGGAGATAAAGGTTTTGGTCTGTGTTTTAGTAACACTTTTTTAAATGACGGCAACTTTAGTTCATTGATGTTAGAGTTAGAACATGTATTGTCTATTCACTTAAACTTTTGCCCTTACATCACTGATCTTAGAGCATTACTTTGTAGCGCTCCTAATCTTAAATACATCACAATAGAAGATTGCCCTAACATCACTGATTTTAGGGCTCTTGAAGGGTTTCCTAATGTTACTTTGTGTAATCTCCCAAACATAACTGATGTTAGCTATCTTACCTGGGCTGAAAACGTCACAATAGAAAATTGCCTTAACATCAAAGATGTTAGCGCTCTTGCCGGGGTTCCTAATGTTACTTTGAATTATCTCCGAAAAATAACTGATGTAACCGCTCTTGGCGGGGCTGAAAACGTCACAATAGAAAATTGCGTTAACATCACTAATTTTAGCGCTCTTGCCGGGGTTCTTAATGTTACTTTGCGTTTTCTCCCAAACATAACTGATGTTAGCTATCTTGCCGGGGTTAAAAACCTCACATTAGAATATTGCGCTAACATCACTGATGTAACCGCTCTTGCCAGGGTTGAAAACCTCACAATAAAAGATTGCAAAGGGAACAACGATGTTAAGCGCTCCATGAAGTAGTAAGTCATGACTTATTAAATCTTTGTGATCTTCACGCAAAAATATTATAAAAAATTATATAATCATCAATAATTTATTTTACATAATCAAATATTATAAAATCATCTTTGTACAATTCATACACAATTTCTTTTAATTCTGGTGAATCATAATAATCCTCATAATTGTACTTGAATTTAGACGCATTTTTTTCCGTATGTTTTAAATCAACATCAATATTTAATTTAGTCTTAATTTTATTCCAATCATCTTTTATATTTTCTAATTTATATATATTTTCCATGGGGATTAATGGTTGTTTTCTATAATTATGTGTAAATAAATATTGTGGTAAAAAATGTGATACATATAAATGATTTGTTTCTTTATTTTTCAATATATAATCAAATTTTTCTTTAAGTTCATGTACAAAATCATTGAATGTATTCAGATTTTTTATTAGACGTGAATATTGATATTTACAATAATGATATTCTGATACTAATCGTGCATATGGATTTCGGATGATTGTGAATGTAAAATAACTACTGTCATAATATTTACAATTATTTTTTAGAAAAGCCATTGTTGAATGATCTAATTCATAGTTTTGTTGATTATTTTGTTGTTTTATATTTCCATACCAATTATATTTATTAACTAACTTTTGGCGAAATAATGGAAATTCTGTTATTGTTTCTTCAATAGATGTTCCTCCTGCCTTAGGAATGTGAATAAATATTGCCTTTAAATTATGATAAATAGGCATTTTGTATGTTTTATGTATATGATTCTTATAATTTTATTGTATATTAAACAAATTTATTATACAATAAAAAATAAAAAATAAAAAATAAAATAAAATTAAATTGAATATTTATTTAACCAATATGAATTTTTAAATTTTGGAATAATATTTTCTAATTGTGTATAATCTTTATACTTTTTTAACCAAAATTCCAATCGTAAATTTAAATGTGTATCATTTAATTCATTATAATCCTTTAAAATAACTACTGGTAAATTATTTTCTTTCCACATAGTATCCAATGATGATGTTGTTGTAATAACTATACAACCCAATAAAAATAATTCCCATGTTCTATGACAATCTAAACCATTTCCTCGAGGTGATAATACAAAACGATAACTTCTATATTTTTTAATGATTTCTTTAAAATTTAATTTTTCGGATTGAAAATCAATATATTGATTTTTTTTAATTTTTTCATACATTTCTTTTCTTGATGGATGGGAATTTGATAAATGTGAATCACAATATATTTTGTTATTTATATAACTTATACTTGAATTTCTTGTTTCTAAATAATAATTTATTTTTTGTTGATAATTAAAATCTAGTAAATATTTTGGACTGTGTAAATCCAATCCAATTGGATAATGTGCCAGTTTTCTATGTTTAATACTATTATCATAATTTTGAATAAATATCTTTTTTATAAATTTATTAGTTAATATTTTTTCAAATGTTTCTTTGTTATAACTTGATGGTATTGGGTCATCACCATCTCCTAATACTATTATTTTATTTTCTTTTATTTTAGATATATGTTTTGCCAAATAATCTAAATCTCTTAATTTATTTTTTTGATTAGTAGCATTGTTTCTTATCCATAATACTTTTTTATTTGAATCTAATAATTGAACTATGTTTCTTTCATCTGATTGACAATTGGTTGATAATAGTGAATAAGAATCTCTTGTGTATATGCCTTTTGACCATATAAAATCTAAATTGATTGAATTCTTTTTTATATAGGAATATGAATAAATAGATGCATTAATTAAATGAAATTTTATATAACATTGATTTATTGTTGAAGTTTGTGGTGAATCAGGATATTCAAACCATTCTACTTTTTTATTAAATAAATTTCCTTTTGTTATTTTGCTAATTTTTATTCGATTGTTATTAATGTCTAATAATTCAACAATAATATAACTTTGTTTTATTTTTTTATCTGTTTTAAAATTAATTTCAATGTTGTAATTTTTTATATTTAATAATTGTGTTTTTATATATCCATATTTTATTGCTTTGTATTCATTAAATCGATTATAGGATAATGAATAACATTGCACTTCATGATTATCTTGATGTACATTATTTTGAAAATAAAAATATAATTTTTTTTGATTAGGTGATGGTATAAATCCATGAACAGGGCAAACTTGTGAGTTTGTTGATATATTGGATAATTCAATATTGGATAAAAAAGTTTCAAAATTGATTCCATCTTTTGATATTAAAATATCATTTACAAATTTATGTTTTACCATGAAATCTTTGTTTTCTTGATTTTTTATATTTTTTGATTTAGCATAATTTGGAATAGATATGAAATAATCATAATTGTTTAATTTATCAACATTTAAATTATATATTTCATAATTATATTCATGATTAATGGAAATTAATTCTGGGTCTAACAATGTTTTTAAATCATAGCTCTTTATACATTGCACTTTCCGTGTGTCATCACAATGATTATGTCTAATATGTATATAATAAAACTTATTTTGATTATTATAAATAATAGAATTATGTGTATCAAAATGATTTTTATGTTTATAATATTGTAATATATTGTTTGAATCTAATATTTTTTTTTGATTTTTCCATTTGTAACCATCAGTCGAATCAAATAAAAATAATCCATCATTATTTAATTTTGTTCCGGATAATGCAATATAATGATTATTAATAAAATTTGGAAAAAAATTATGGCAAAAGTCTTGTTTTTTTATAATGTTATTTTTTGTTAATTTTGTTTTTTCAAAATATAATCCATCTTTTGATTGAGCTATACAAAGATTTTCTTGATTATAATCATAATTATTATTAAATTTATTATTGATTAAATAAGGATTATTTGATGCTCTATAATAAAGATTATAATTATTATTCATTTTAATTATTTTACAATAATTATTTGATTCTCCTTCATATTTTTTTATTTGATAATTATTTGATAATATTATTTTTTCAAAATTAAATTTTTGTTGATTAATAATAATATTGCTTTTTTCTATTTTAGAATCTATGAAAAAAGGATCTTCTATTTTCATTCAATTATTATATAAATATTTTTATTATTTTTTATTTTAACAAAATAAATAATTTAATTAAGAATCATTTTTATTTTACTTTAATTTGTTTATTTATATTTTCATTTTTATTGATTAATAATTAAAAATGAATTCTATTTTTTGTTGCCTAGGTGATTGTAATCAAAATGAATGTCATCATTGTTATCCCGTTGAAAATTGTAGTATGAACCATGAATACTGTTTAAAAAATGGTTGTTGTCCTGAAATATTTATTGAAAAAAAAATATTAGTAACTGGTTGTGCAGGTTTTATTGGTTCTCATGTTTGCGAATATTTATGTAAAAATAATTATCATGTGTTAGGATTAGATAATCTAAATGATTATTATGATGTGCGACTTAAAGAAAAAAATATTGAATTATTGAAAGCTTACAAGAATTTTATTTTTGTAAAAGAAGATATTTGTAATACAAAAGTCATTGAAACATGGAAACCCTATAAAATTATTCATTTAGCATCTATGGCAGGCGTTCGATATAGTATTGAAAATCCTTTATTGTATTTTGATGTAAATGTTGGTGGATTCATTAATATTTTAGAACAAGCTGTTAAAAATAAAGTATGCGGAATTGTTTATGCTAGTAGTTCAAGTGTTTATGGATTAAATGAAAAAGTTCCTTTTTGTGAAACCGATAAAATTGAAACTTGTAACAGTCCGTATGCATGTAGTAAAATATCTATGGAACAAATTGCTAAAACTTATTATCAATTATATAAAATAAAATCTGCAGGATTACGTTTTTTTACCGTTTATGGTCCTCGTGGAAGACCTGATATGGCTCCTTATAAATTTTTAAAAGCTATTATGAATGGTGAAAATTTTATGAAATATGGTGATGGTAGCTCTTCAAGAGATTATACTTATATTGATGATATTGTGAGTGGAATTATTAAAAGTATGGAAGATATCGGTGGAATTAAATGTGAAATTTATAATCTGGGAAATTCTAATCCTGTTTCTTTAAATGAATTTATTTCTAGTTGTGAAAAAGTATGCAATAAAAAGGCTTTATATATTCAATGCGAAGAACAATTAGGAGATGTTCCAAAAACATATGCTAATATTGAAAAGGCTAAAAAAGAAATTGGTTATATTCCTGAAACAAGTTTAGTTGATGGACTTGGGAAAACATATGAATATTTAAAGAATATTTATGATTAGAATTAGAATTAGAATTAGAATTAGAATTAGAATTAGAATTAGAATATGTATTTAATATAATATTTTCTTGGTCCATTTCATTTAAAATTGGTGATTTCATTGTAAATTTTCTCCGCATAATTTCTGTAAATTTAGTTCGTTAATTATTGCGAATATTTTGACGGGTAAGTCTTTCTAAGATTCATATTTTTCGTTTCATCTCTATGAATATGGATATTTATTAATTTTTATTAATTTTTATTGATTTTTATTGATTTTTATTAATTTTTATTAATTTAATATTATAATTATATATATTATTATATATTTTTAATACATTTCCAAAATCATTTAATACTTTATCATAACTAAGACTATTTATTTTATTTGTAGAATTCAATGCTATTTTTTTTAATGTTTCATTATCATTTTTATATTTTTCATAAGTTTCATTTATTTTATCTAGCTGTATAGGTATATAATGTTTATAAGGTTTTACATAATAATGTAAAAATGTTATACATAATATTGGATGTGTATTTAATATTTGATCTGTTAATTTTGTAATCATAAAAACAACACTATTAGATAATAATTGCCAATAAGTTGTATCCCATCTTAAAAATGTTGATATGAAATATTTATAATTTTTGATTTGGCTATCTATTGAAATAAATGTTTGATCTGTATTCTTTTTATTATTTTTTATAACATTTTGTAAAATTAAATTTTGTAAAATTAAATTTATTTCTTGATACTTCCAATATTGTGATTTAAAAATAAATATATCTTTCTTATTTTCAAATTTTGATTTTTTATTTATATCATTTATATATTTATTTAATGAAATTTTATCTGACATTCTTGACCATTTAAAATAATCTCTTAAAAACATAGTATCAGGTAAGCAAATTAAATTTGAATCAGGAGGTTTAACAATTGTAAAAAAAGGATATTTATTTAATTCAAAATAAAATTTATTATTTTTAATAATTTCATTATTTCTTTTATTGTCATATTTTATATTTGTATTATCTTTAATAATATAATATTTATCAGCTGTAATATGTTCATTTAAAATAATATATAAAACACAATTTAAATTTTTAAATTTTTGAATTAATTTTGTAAAAAAATTAATATAAATTTTTTTTTTTCCTGTTGGTTTGTTTTCAAAATCCGTATGATTTAATTTGAATTCTATATTACTATTTTTTATTGTAACCTTTAAAATAAATATAATATTTTTTTTTTTAAATGAATAAATTTTTTTTTTGAATAATTCTTCCATATTTGAAAAATTTATTTTTTTATGTTTCCAAATATTTAATTGATTTTCCATATAAATATGAATTTGATAAAAAAATATTAAATTAATTTAAAATAATATTCTTAATTGTATTATATGAATGATTTATTAATATGTGTTCCATGTAGATTTCATTCTACTAGACTACCAGGTAAGCCTTTATTAAAAATAAATGAATTATCCATTATAAATCACGTTTATTTAAATATTTTAAAAATAAATGGTGTTTGTGGAGAAAATATTGTATTTTTAACAGATGACAAACGCATATATGATGAAGTTACAGGATTTGGTGGTTTTTGTTATATATCAGATGACTATTGTGAAAATGGAACATATCGAATCATTGATTATATGGAGAAAAATAAAATAAATAAAAAATATGTTTTAAATATTCAAGGGGATGAGCCTTTTTTTGATTTTAAAAAAGTTGAAAATTTGATTGGATTTTATTTAGATGAACATGGTAGAAATAATAATGTGAAATGTGGGACTTTATTTTATGTAAATGATGATTATAAATATGTTTCTAATAAAAATAGAGTTAAATTAGTTATCAATAGGCAAAATTATGTTATGTATGGTTCTAGAAGTGTTATTCCTGGTAGTAAAAAAAATATAGAAGCTATTGTGAATAACGAAAAATTAATGAATTTAATTGAAAATGAAACAGGGAAAAATGATGTTACTAAAATGAATGATTATTTAGGTTCATTAATGAATAATGATAATAAAAATAATAAAAATAATAAAAAATATGAAAAGGAGAAAAAATGTAGTATAGAAGAAAAAATAAAATATAAGATTCATATTGGAATTTTTATTTTTGATACTGAATATTTAATGCATGAATATGTGGATGTAAATACATGTTATCAAACTATTGAAGATTTAGAATGGTTAAAAATATTGGAGCAAAATTATTTAATATATGCTATTCAATCACATCAATTTGAAGTTGGTGTTGATACTTTAGAAGATTATAATTATTTAAAAAATAAGCATGAAATTTTATAATATTTTTTTTCTGGATATTTAGTCATCTTCACTGAAAATAGAAGCATTTTCAAGGTAAGTATTGACAATTAATTGTCTGATACAAACTTTCATGTCTTCGTTCACGTTCAATCCAAAAAAATTGTCAAGACGAACATTAATTTCCCGCCAAACAGGAGAATTTTCATCTTGATTTTCAACAACACCTATAGGGTGAAAGTATGGTGGTTCTCTTTCATACACAAACCTTTGATTACCTTCTGTGTCTGTACTCCACATGGGATCTGAACACTCGATATCCAACGATATCACTCTGTTACCATTGACACTTCGATATTCGAAACTAGCTGAATACATATCATTACTGAATAGCAGCGGTGGATCTTCCTGTTGGCGACCATTAGTTCCTACCATTCTTACGAGTTGTGTAAAGATTATAATTAATTTAAGTTAACCCTTCGATTTTTATTTTATAAATTCATGTATTCATCTATTCATGTATTCATATATTCATGTATTCATATATTCATGTATTCATATATTCATATATTCATGTATTCATGTATTCATATATTCATGTATTCATATATTTTTATTTTTTCCCAAAATAATTCAGCACTATTTTTCACATTAACACTTAATAATAATTGTCTATTTCTTTTTAACATTGGTATATATGAATCATAATTTTTGAGGGTTTTTTTTATAATTTCTTCTAAATCAGAATAATCATGTTTGCATTTAATATATGTTTCATTAGATTTATATATATCTGGGTACATCTTTACATAATCAGTATCTGGTTTAATCAATAATACTCCTGAAAACATAGCATAAGCATCCATATGTACCCATTCTCCAAAACCCCAACATGCAACTGCAATTTTTGATTTTGGAAATATTTCTTCATAATCTTTTGCTTTTAAATTATTTGTTATAACTTTATATTTATTTTTGGTATGTGGATTGGTTTGTGTGATTAATTGTTCAACTATTTGTTTTGCTTTTAATCGCGGAATATTAACAAAATTATTGGTTTTTACTTGATTTACACAAAATACGTCAATGGTTTTATTGAAATCAATTTCTTTTTTTCTAAAATAAATCATGGACAGTTTTTGACATAATGGACTACTATGAAAATCCCATAAAACAGTATGTATTTTTTGTAGATTTTCGGCGTTTATTGTAGGTAATTTTTTATTTTTAGGATAATCTGAAATTCCTATATCAGTGGCGGTTTGACTTGTTTCTAATTTATTTAATTTGAATGCTTGATGAATTAAATAATATTGATATTTACCATAATATGTTTGAGATGTATTTTGTAGTTGGTTGTTTCTTAATGTTCTGTTTTTGAAAATTGCTTTTAAATTTTTAATTTTATCTAAATTTCTAGCCCACGTTATGGATGAATCTTGTCTTTCTAATAATATAATTGGTTTAATTGTTTCAAAAATATATTTATAATTTTGGGATGAAGATTGGGATATATTATTTAGATTTATTCTTGAATTTACTAAAAATATAATTAAATCAGAATCATTAATATTTTCTACAATAGTAATTTTATATTTGTCTAATAATTTATATTTTTTTGAAAAATGCATCAATAATTCAAAACGTTCGGGTTGAATAGATATTTCTATAAATATTTTTAAACTCATTATTTTATATTTATTTGTTCATTATAAAAAAATATAATATTTAACACAAATTATATAAATAAATTATATACATCATTATTTTTATAAAAAATCGATACTTCCTTAAGAAAAAAAATATAATATAATATAATTCCTATTTTTTTATTGAAAATGTCTGATAAACAATATTCTGATATGAAAAATAATGGAAAACCCATGCGCTATAAGAAAAGTCATATACTGGGTTCACTATCAATTTCTGAAAGATTAAAAGAATTATATGATAAAAAAGCATTTTGTGGATGCCCAATTTGCCCAGGACAATTTGGTAAATTTTATGATAATGGTGAATGGAATTTTGATTTCAGACATGATAATGTTTGTCCAATTAGTACTAGAAAATGGAAACTTGAGAATCCAGATAAAGAATTCCCAAAAAGCGATAAACCCAATTGTTGGGGTACTTGTTGTGGTAATAGATCGATAAACCCAGATACGGGTTATATTCATTATGAATGCACTCTAAATTGTCCATTTGGAAATGGAAATCTTCCCGAAGATACAAAAAACGATGGTGCAGCATGTATAATTTGTGATAGAGAAATCTATCAGAATGACTGTTTACACAATAACAGTATTCATACTGTTGAATGTCCGTACAACAAAGCACAAATTAAAAATTGGACACAAAATGCCAAAGAACCAATAATACGAGATCAACCACATTTTAGTAAAACTAAATCAGGTAAATGGTACGTGATTATTCCTGGTAAAGATTATGTAAATTTGCCTGAAGATGCAGACCCTATTGATGATGGTTTTCATGGAGATGATGGGGAAGGCATTCCTGATGATGTACGTCAAAAATTCAATGAAGCATTAGAAGAATGGTTCGAATACAAAAAGAATGAAGAAAAAAAAATTCAGGATAATGTGAATTAATTCTGATATGAACATGAATGTTGGTACTTCAGCAAGCAAAATTATTAATTTTCTTAATTAATAAAATTATAATATTAATATTATTGAAGAAATTATAGATTTAGATTTAGTTTTATAATATAAAATATAATATTTAACTAACTATATAGAAATATGAAATATAATTTATTAATTATGTTAAATGACCCATATTTTAAATTAGCAACATTGTTTCTTAATTCTTTTATAAAAAATAGTGATACTTCAAAAGTAAATAAAATTATTATTAATAATATTGGATTAAGTAATATAAATAAAAAATTATTAAAAGAAAAATATTCAAATACAGACTCAAAAACAAATATAAATATTGAATTTTATGAAACAAATAAAAAATTTGGATTTTCTAAAATGCATTCAGCTGAATGGCTTGAATCTTTAACTTATAAGACAAAATCTTTATTGGAAATTATTAAAAAAGAAAATAATTTACCTATTATTATGATTGATACAGATATGTTAGTTTTAAAGGATTTTAGTCATTTTATTAATAGCGATTATGATATTCAAGTATGTAAGCGCGAATTTGAATCAGCGCGAAATGATATTCAATTAAGTATGAAATATATTGCTTCTTTTTTGATTATTAATAAGAAAAATGAAAAAGTTGTGGATTTTTTAAAAGATTGGATAGCTGAAATTGAATCTATGATTCAACAAAAATTAAAACCAGCTTATGAAACTCCTTCTATGTGTAAAATGATTGAAAAATATAGAAATGTATTAAAAATAGATGAATTAAATGAAATTAATATTTCTTGCGATAAAAAATATGTAGAAAATGAAACTTATATTATTCATATGAAAAGTGTTGGAAAAGAAGAAGGCGAACATGGAAATTTTGAAAATAGAGTGAATAATGTTAAAAATTTTAGTAAAAAAGAAATATTGAAATATTTAGATTAATTTATTATAATGAATGATTTATTATGTTAATTATGTTTATTATGTTTATGGTTTATAATTTAATAATAATTTTCTTTGTATTTCAGTATTTTTCCAATTTCCCATACTATTTATATAATTATTTTTTTCACTATTTAAATTTATTTTTTCAACTTCAATAGTTGGAAAATAATTTCTTTTACCAACAAAATCAGGTAAATAAACTTTTTTCATATTATTTGATATCCATGATAATGATGTTACAAATGTACCTATACATGAAACAATATGAGATGCACTTAAAATAATTTCTAAATCATCTTTTAAACTATTTATTTTATGTTCAATAAATGGATATTTTTTTAATAATTCTTTAATTACTGGATTTTTTGTATCTTCAGCTACTAATATATATTTTTTATATTTACTTTTATATTTATTTATAATTGTTTCATAATAATATAAAGGAGCACTAATATATTTTGGATGAACATTCATTTCATCAAATAAATCTCCAGATCTTATATAAATTACTAAAACATCTTCTTTTAATTGAGTTTTACTTTGAATTAAAAATATTTTATTTAAATTCATTTTAATCTCATGAAAATTTTGAAATTTTTTTTTAATTGTATTTATGTCTATTTTTATATTATTTTTTTTTAATAATTTATTATCAAATTCAATATCAGAAATTCTTGTAAAATTTTTTTTGTCATATATATTAATATCAATATTATCTTCATTTGAATTTGAAAATATTAATTTTGTTGTTTTTAAACATTTATGTTTAGGATATATTAAATTTATTTTATAATATATTGAAAATTTTAATGCATTAATTAATTGAATAATATTATTTCCCATTCTACCACTCCAACTTTTAATTATTAAATTCATATATATTATATTTAATTTTTTTTATAATATTATTAATAATATTATTAATAATATTAATGATAAATATATTTGTTTCTATTGAATTGAATAAAATTAAATTTTTAAATAAATATAATGATTTATTTAAAAAATATAATATAAATTTTCATTCATCTTTAAAAGATTGTCATATTGTATTATTTTTTTATAATTTAGGAAAACCAACTATTATTCGCCAAGAAATTTTAAATCATTTTTATATTAACACAAATATAAAATATGATTGTTTAAATGAAGAAAAATGTATTGAATATTTAATTGAAAAATTAAATAAAAAAGTAATTATTTATTTTAGAAGTGATAGTTCAGTAATAAGACATTCTATTAATGAATTAATTAAAAAATATAAAGACATTTTATTTGTAATGCGCGATTATATCTTAAAAGAACAAAAAATATTTTTAACTAGTAGTAATAATCATTTTAAATATTTAATACATAAATATTTTGAAAATAAAGAAGGAAATCAAAGAAATATTAATAAAATATTTAATTTACTAAATAAATATTTTTGTTATACATTTCCATATTTTGATTATGTTGGTTACGGATTTAGTGAATTAAATAATGAAATAAAAAATCATAATAAATTATATGATATATTTTTTGTTAAAAATTATCGTGAAAATACATTGAATTGTTTATTAAGAAAAAAAACTTTAAAATTTCTTCTTAATTTTAATAATAAACATAATAATAAATTTAATATATGTTGGAAACCTTGTACTAAAGAAGAATATAATTCAAGATTACTTCAATCTAAAATATGTATTTCTACTTGGGGTATCGGCGAATCATTAAGAGATGATTATTTTTGTGTTTTAAATAATATTATTTGTTTAAAAATAGATACAAGTTTTACTAAAGATTTTTATGGATTATTTAAAAAAGATAAATTATTTTATACCTATAATATTGATTTTAGTAATTTTGAATCAAAATTATTAGAATTACTTGAAAGATACCATCATTATCAAAAAATAAATAAAAAAAATATAAAAAGTTTTTTTAATAAATATACTTTAGATTATCATGTTAAAGTATTAAGTAATAAAATAAATGAAGAAGTTAAAAACTATTCAAATAATAAATGAAATATATGAAATATATGAAATATACGAAATAATAAATTAGAAAAAATAAATTAAATTTTATAATTATTAATAAATAATGGGTTTAGGTGGAAATTTAATGTGGACACCATTAGCATATGAAATATATAAAAAAACAGGAAAAATATCTGTTTTTGTGAAAAATATTAAAGGAAATAATATAATTGTAGATGATAAAATGGGCTTAATGAAACATTTGGATTTTATTTTAGATAATAGTGAATCAAAATTAACATATAATGATGTATTAAATAATTCAAAATATTTTTTGATTAATATGAATATACGTCCTGATTTAAATACTAAAAAACAACCAAATATTTCTTATCATACAATTATTTCTCGTTGTGCATATTTTAATTATTTTTATCCCGACCTTAAAATTTACATGAAATTTAGTCAAGAAGAACATTCTTATATTAAAAAGATTGTTAGTGAATTGCCTGCTAAATTTATTATTATTGAACCCCATGCTAAAACATCATGGTGTGTTCATAAACAATATCCGATTGAAAAATGGCAAAAAGTAATTGATAGTATATATAAAAAGGTTCCTTTTGTCCAAATGAGTATGCCTGATAAATTAGTCATGAAAAATGTAATTAATGTTGGAGACAAAATGAGAAGTTTTAGAGATTGTGCTTTATTGCTTAAATATGCTTGTTTATTTGTAGGTACGGAAGGTGGATTTATGCATGCTGCGCAAGTTCATGGTACGAAATGTGTATGTTTATTTACATCTATGTTTGACCCTATATGGACAAAATATCCTAATGATGAGGCTTTATGGGTGGTTGAAGGGGGTCATAAAAATTGTTTTGTAGAAGGAACATGTAAGCAATGTTTGAAAGCAATGAATAATTATGATTCTGGTAAAATTATAAATAAAATAAAAAAGATTATATAAATGAATTATATAAATGAATTATATAAATGAATTATATAAATGAATTATATAAATGAATTATTTTTTTTCGTATTTTTGTGCGATTTAAATCTTCAAAGGTGTATATTAAAGTAAATCTTCAATATCTAAGCCTAATTCTAAAAGATCATTATTTAATTCTTTTCTTTTATTATTTTCTATTTCCATTTCTTTTTCTTTTTTTTTTTGAATAGTTATTTTTTCTTGTTCTAATCTAGATTTTTCTTCTTCTTTTTGCGTTTTTATTTTATTTGCTTCTTGACGCTTTTTTTCTTTTGCTTCTTCTTTTAAAGAATCAAACATTTCTTGAATATCACAAACTGTCCATGATTGAAATTTAGCTTCAAGTTCTTTGTTTTTCAATATTTTTTTTATATTTTCACTAAACGGATAGGTTTTTTGAAAATATATAGTAAAAGATGAATCCTTGAATATTTCATGTACGTTATTTTGATAATCTGAACGTGAAATATTATATGGAATAGATATTTGTGAATGTCCATTTGGGTCTGTATATTGGTTATTTAATACATAATAATTATCTAATTTATAGGATAAATATATGTTTTTTTCATGTACAGAAAGCTGAAGAAATTTTGGATGCTTAAAAAAAGAATGAGTGTGCGTTAATTTAGATTCTAATTCCATTTTATTCAATTAAATGGATGAAACTAACTAAATGTGTATCAATAAAATTAGCGTATAATATATAATATATAATGTATATTTTCGTTAAATAAATCAATTTTTATTATTTATTATTTACACACTTGGAAATTTAAAATAAACTATTTTATTACGTAATGATATTATACCTAAAAATATTATACTATATAACACTAAATTAGTTCATCTTTTAATGACAAAAGAAAAATGAAATAAAACAGATTATTTATTTAATGGAAATCTAAAAATATTTTAAGATAAAATGGGGAGTTTTTTTAGAACAGAAAGACAATTTTTTAATAAAAACTGTAACAAAAAATCACAAAAATCGCAAAGTTTTTTTTTAAAAAAATATTTGAATTTTATATTTAAAGACAATCTTATCTTTAAATATATTTATATATGCCGCCTTTATCTCCTGGAAGATGTTTGTTAGCCCAAAAGAAGCATCAAAATATTATAATGTCTCTAAAGAAACTTTACGACTCAGAGCAATTTCTGGAGAAATTGAATACATTATTACACCTGGAGGACATCATCAATATAAAATCATTCCTGTAGATGTGTCTAAATATACAAGAAAAAAAGTTATATATGCTAGAGTATCAAGTCAAAAACAAAAAAAAGATCTTTATAAACAAATTAAATTTATCAAATCTAAATATCCTGACTACAAAGTTATCAAAGACATTGGATCTGGATTTAACTTTGAAAGAAGAGGGTTTATCACCCTTTTGGAACAAGTCTTCGATAGAAAAATCGAAGAAATTGTCATTGCCCATAATGACAGACTTGTACGCATTGGATTTAGCTTCATATTGTTCATCTGTAAACACTTCAATACAAAACTTACAGTACTCGAAAATAAAGATAATCAAGAACCAAAAGATGAATTTACAGATGAATTTATATCCGTTATTACCTACTACACATCAAAATTTTATGGAATGCGAAAATATGACATATTGTCGAAAAATTAGAATTTATCCTACTACTAAACAAAAAGAATATTTTGAAACATTTTTTGGTGCTTCTCGATATATTTATAATAAAACAATCGAATGGAAAAAAAATAATAAAGATCAAAAATCTTTAATATTTCATAAAATAAGACCTCATATTATAATAGCAAATAAAGATTTAGATGATAATCATAAAGAAGCTTGGTTAAAAAATATACCATATGATACAAGACAACTATCTTTAAAAAATGCGTTAAGTTCAATAAAAAGTTCAATTCAATTATTAAAAAATAAAAATATACAATATTTTAATCATAAATTTAAATCTAAAAAAGATAAAAAACAAACGTTTTATATAGACCATAGAGCATTAAAAAATTTAAATTTATTTCCAAGTCTATTAAAAAAAGATAAAAAATTAAAAGTTAAGAAAAAATATAAAAAATATGAAAATTATATACCATCTTCAGATTCTATTATATTAAAAGATGGAAAAAACTATTATTTATTATTTACTAAAGAAAAAGAAAAAATAAATATAACTGAAAAAAAAAATAATATTATTAGCCTTGACCCAGGTATAAAAAAATTCCAATCATTTTATGATACAAATGGTTATGTAGGAGAGTTTGGTAATATAGAATTAAAAAAAAAATTATTTAAAACTGAAAAAAAAATTGATAAATTAATGTCAATTTCAACAAAACAAAAAAAATTAAGACTTAGAAATAAATGTTATAAGCTGAGAACCAAAGCTAAAAACATTATTTCAGATTTTCATTGGAAATTGTCAAGTTTTTTATGTAAGAATTATAAAGTTATTTTATTACCTATTTTTAAATCAAAAAAAATGAGAAAAAATTTAGATAATATAAGTAATAGAGTTTTAAATTTATATTCTCATTATAAATTTAAAGAAAAAATGATATACCAAAGTAAGAAATATAATTGTCAACTAATTATAGTTGATGAAAGTTATACAACAAAAACATGTGGTTGTTGTGGTATGATTAATAATTTTATAGGAAATAGTAATATTTTTTGGTGTTCTTCTTGTAAAATTGAACTTGAAAGAGATTATCAAGCAGCAAGAAATATACTTATAAAAAATACAAAATAAAAATATTATAGGGTGTGATCTACTCTTTAAAAGAAATCAAAAAATTTTGTTATTTATAATAACTTGCGATTTTTGCGATTTTTAATGATCTGTGTGCTAATGTATGGAATAGAGATTGTAATATAGCAAAAAACATCTACAAAAATAGCATATAACTATATTCATTTTATAAATAGATTAAGATATTTATGTAGAATACATCAAGTGTATTAAAGGATACATTAAAACCAAAATTTACACGGCTTGAAACAGTTAAACCTTGTTAATATATTTTTAATTTTAACAGTTCATTTTAAATTTTCGAGGGTGTAAATAATTTATAAAAAAAATATAAAATGGAAAAAATAAATAAAAGCAAAAATTTTAAATAAAAATATACAATTTTTTTATATAAATTAGATAAAAAAGGTATAATCTGATTGGGAGGAATAATTGTTAATAGTTTAGAAGAAATACACGATATTATAAAATAGATTAAATAAAAAATAAAAATAATTATTTAATTTAAAATAAAATATTATTTATTATTAATATGTCAAATAGTAATCTTAATAAAGAAAATAGAACCTTTACATTAAATAATACTAGTTTTATTTTTGAAAATAAATTTTTTATAGACGATATAAAATTTGTGAATGTTGTTGTATTGGAATATAATTTATATGAAGATCCAATTACTAAAGAAAAAAATATTATTTTTTCACAATCAAGAAGTGAATGTGGTATGTGGCGTCTTTGTGTTACAAAACCAGAAAATGTTGGTCCACTTTTTCGTTTACAAAAAGGAATTCATTATACGATGAGCGCATTCATTATTTTAGAATTACAAATGTTTTTGAGTTCAATAATAGATAATCTACCTGAAGTGAGTCAAAATATTCAACCATGTATTGATCAATACAAATTCATAAGTAAAACTTTATCAAATACAAAACGTCATGGAATTCCGATTGATATTGAAAGATGTGAATTCGATTATAATTCATTGAAAAAAATTGGAGATTATGAATATATTTATTCTTTATTAAACCCACATCCAGTGAATATGAGAGTTTCCAAATCATATTCAAAATTGAAATTAGAAAATAAAAAAAAGGTATGGCCAAGTGAAAATGCTAACAATATTCGTTTGTATGAAAGTATTCAACATGGGAATACAGAAATCAATTTAAATGGTACCATTTATAGTGTTGAGTTAAAACATATAAAAAATTCTTACATTTTTTATTACATGATTTACAATTGCGAGATAAAAATACCAGAATCACTAACTGAAAGTACATCTCCAAATAATAAGGAATATAATTTTAAAAATTCAATAAATATAAAAAATTATATAATACCAATATATTTAATACCATATCCTAAAACTTATAATGATATTAATAATAAATACTTAGAGTTTGGATTGTATGATAAATATATTCCAATGAAATTCAAAAATAAAAATATTGATTTTTGCAAAATATTAGATTATATTCAACACTGTAGAAAAAAGAATTTTGATACTTTACCAATTTGCACCACTTCATATAAATTTATTGGTGGTTATTATGACTATATTTTTAAAGATATTAAAGAAAATACGTTAAGATTATTAAGAATAAAAAAAAGACAAAGTAATAAACTAAGACAACCTAATACTAAACAAAATATACCTAATAATCTAGAAGAACCTAAAAATAATCAACATAATAATCTAGAAGAACCTAAAAATAATCAACATAATAATCTAGAAGAACCTAAAAATAATCAACATAATAATCTAGAAGAACCTAAAAATAATCAACATAATAATCTAGAAGAACGTAAAAATAATCAAAATATACCTATACCTAATAATCTAAGACAACCTAATACTAAAAAAAATATACCTATACTTAATAATCTAGGACAACCTAAAAATAATCAAAATATACCTATACCTAATAATCTAAGACAACCTAATACTAAACAAAATATACCTATACTTAATAATCTAGGACAACCTAAAAATAATCAAAATATACCTATACCTAATAATCTATATGGTGGTCAACCACTAAGAAATAATATAATGTGTACAAAATATGATAAGAAAACTATATCAGCTGGAACTATTTTATATAATGGTATATCTACCCCAACAAATAAATGTCCTTCTAAATATAAATACAAGAATAAAAATAATTATGATAATAAATATATATTATATACATCTGATGATTTTGAAGTTGCAAAAGGTTACGCTCTTTCATGTTTAAGTAATGAAAAAGGGTGGATTAGACATTATGTAGTAAAAAATAATATAACATTAGCTGATATATCTAAAGATAAATTGCATTATGAAGTTAATGAAGTAATTAATAATTTTTGTGATTGTGATGGATATTATTTAGATTGGGGAGGGAAAAATGGAAAAGAGATTGTATTATGTGATCCAGAAAAAAATTTAAAATTTGTGGGATTATATAAATGTACAGGAATGGGTGAATATAAGAAATATAATTGTAATAATAATCAATCTGGTGGAAATAAAAAAACAAAGGATAAAAAATATAATGAAAAGAGTAATACTAAAAACGATAAAAGATTAGGAAAATATAAACATAAAAATCATACGCATAAAACCAAAAAAGCAATGAATAATTGTAAAAGATAAATAAAATTTTATTTTATACATTCTTTTTAAATGTCAAAGGGTGTAATATTTATTATTTATTATTTATTATTTATTAATTTATTAATTTAATATATATTAAATTTTTATATATAAATTATATGACTAAAAAAATATATTTTACACTAAAACCTTTAAATAGGTCGTATGGTGGTGGAAATTTTTTTGTTAAAAATATGACGAGATATTTAAAATCTAAAAATTATACTATTGTATATGATTTAGAACCTGATATTGATATTATATTTATTATTGACCCTCGAAGAAATATATATGAAAATGTTGTTGAATATAAAGAAAAAAGTCCAAATGTAAAAATTATTCATAGAGTCAATGAAAATGATATAAAACGAGAAAAAACAATTAATCTTGAGCCATTATTAATTAAAACTATGAAAATTGCAAATATTGTTGTATTTGTTAGTAAATGGTTGCATAATTATTTTGTGGAAAAATATAAATTACAAGGATTAAATACTACATATATTATTAATGGATGTGATGAAAATACATTTTATCCATATAAAAATGAAAATATTTCAAAAAAGAAATTAAAATTTAAACAAAATGATAAAATCAGAATTGTAACACATCATTTTTCATCAAACTATTTAAAAGGTTTTCATATTTATAATGAAATCGATAAATTATTGAATAAAGAACAAAATTTTGAATTTACTTTTATTGGTAATTATAATGAAAATTATAAACCTAAAAATATTAATTTAGTTGGTCCATGCAATGGAGACAGATTAGCTAAAAAACTAAGAAATTTTGATATTTATTTAACAGCAACACAATATGAACCAGGAGCCATGCATTATTTAGAAGGATTAAGTTGTGGATTGCCCGTTTTATATTGTATAAATGGAGGAGGAACTCAAGAAGTATGTGTTAAATATGGTGAAGAATTTAGTGATATTAAAAGTTTTTTGGAAAAACTTAATTTCATTAGAAATCATTATGAAAAATATTATAAAAAAATAGATTATAATTATTTAAGTAGAAAAAGATGTTCTGCTGAATATTTTTCGGTTATTGAAAATTTATAAACTATTTAATATTTGATTTAAAGAATTTAACATATTCTTATGTGCGTTTGTTATATAAATAAATTTATTTAATTTATTTTTTACAATTTCCATATTTGCATTTGCATTTGCATTTGCATTTGCATTTGCTGATGTATTTGCTGAATTTAATTCATCAATATTATTCAAATGAATATTTGCTATATCATCTGGAAATTTAACAAATTTAGAATAACCAATTTTTTTTTTATAATAATCTTTGTCTTTAAAATGCATGGTTGTACTTATATTATTAAATAATAAGATAGTTTCTATGGATAATGCACCTGCGGACAAATGAAAAATAATGTTTGAATGTTTAAGTGCATTATAATTATCATTTACTTTAATAATTTTTAAGTTTTTAAAATTATTTTGCATAGTTTCATAATCCGGACATTCTTGTTTATTTTCAGAACGTCTATATTTTGCTTTTGTTTCATAAAATAAATAATCTAATGGATAAGACAATAAAATATAATTATATTTGCTTTCATTTTTATTATAAAATTTTTCAAATTCTAAATAATTTTGATGATTCATGGAATTACGAACACTTTTTAAATTTGTTGTTGTTATTAATAATGTTTTTTTGTTTATATCTAAATCATATTTTTCGCAAAAACTTATTTTATTTAATTTTTTATAATTTTTTTTTAGTTTATGCGGAAAACAATAATCAAATAATGGACTTCCTGTAACATAAATATTATTGGACGGAATATTTAATTTTTCTAACCATTCTTTAAAAATATTACCTTTTACCAAGAAATAATCAATATTTGTATTAAAATATCCTTTTTTAATAATATCATATCCACATACATCCAATATACATTTTTTTGTTTTTATGAGTTTAAAGAATTCTTCATGATTTATTTCTAATCGGTCTATTGATAAATTTGTACATAAAAATAAATCAAATTTTTTAGTTATGTTTGTTAATTCATTAAGATTTTCTATTTTTATTAAATTTTCAATATTTATATATTTATGATGATTAAATTCTAATAAAGTGTTTTCATTTTTTATTCCTGTTAATCGTATATCGTTTTTTTTTATAATAAATGATATGTTTATATTATTTTCTTTCAAATAATAATATATATTATAATCTAAATAAGGTACTTTAGGAAAAAATGTTCCACAATAATAACATATTTTTTTCATTGAATATTATATATATATATATATTAATCTTAATTTTAATTTTAATTAATTTATAAATTTATTATTTTATATATTATTTTTTTATAATGACAAGTAAAATAGATAAATCTAAAGATATTAGTGTTTTAATTACGTATAGTCAAACTCATCAAAATTCTTATATTAATTTTATGTTAAAAACATTGGAATTAACAATAAGTAATAAAAATAGATATACAATTTTATTAGGTGTTGATACAGGAAAAAAGAAAAATCCGGATATTAGTAAAATTGATTTTCCTTTTGATAAAATGATTCAAGTAGATACAGGAAATAATGATTATAGTTCTTATGCTCATTCACTTGTTATGGATGAAATGATAAAACATATAGAAACAAAATATGCTGTTATATGTGACAGTGATATTGCATTTTTACAAAAAAATTGGGATATTGATTTTATTCAAATGTTAGATTCTAAACATATATTTTTAGGTGGTGAATCAAATCATATTACTTATTATTTTCCTCATATTTATATGGCTTTTTTTAATGCAGAGATTATTAAAAATTTAAATATTTCTTTTTCTCCAATTAAAAATAAGTTGGATTTTGTAAAAAAATATGGAATTAAAGTTGATGAAGAAGATAAAAAATATGATGTTGTTGTTCCTGATGAATTAGTTCAATATTACGGAGTGAAAGAATTTTATGGTGATACTTCTTCTTTATTACCTTATTATATTAAAAAAAATGGTTATGATGGAATTAGTTTAAAATGTGTTTGGTCAAATGGCAAAAGAAAAAAATATTTAGAAGAACATAAAATGATTTTTTTAAATCCTGATGACCAAGGACAAGAATTTATTATTAATAATAAAAGTTATTTTACTCATCAAGGACGTTCAAGTAGAATATGGAATACTGATCCTAAAAATATAGAATGGGTAAATCAAGTCAAAAAATATTTTAAATATAAATATAATATTGTATTATAAAAATTAATTAAAATATAATTTATAAATTATTTATATTAAATATATGAATATGAATAATCCAAATAATCCAAATATTTATAAGAGTCAAACAAGTAATAAAAAAATTGTAAATATTTTTGATTATAATAATTTAAAAAAAGATGATTATCAAAAAATAGTTTCAAATTTTTATCAAAATAAGTTAAATATAATAGACAATTTTATTTCTTCTGAAAATATTGAATTTTTAAATAAACATATAAACTTAATATTTGATTCTGATAAATTAGAAATAATGAAAAAAAATAATTTTAAACAATATAAAAAAATAAAAAAACAAAGAAATATCAATAAATTATTAAATGAAATAAATATTGATAATAATTTAAAAAATAATTTAATTGATAAATTTAATAATATTGATGATTCATTGTCTAATTTAATAAAAAATATTTTTAACTGTAATATAAATAAAATAGAAAAAACATTTAGATTTACATTAACTAAAAATGAAAATTTACATTATGATATATTTGAACCTCCTTTACAAGATGAAAATATAATACGTGTTTTTATTAATATCGATAATGATTTTAGAGTATGGAATAATTCATATAATATATATGAATTTATAGATTTATTTGAAAATGATATTATTGATAAAATGATTGAAAAAAATATAGATTTAACTTATGATGGACCGAATAAAATTAATAAATTTATTGTAGATGAAGTAATGGAAAGTAATAAACATGAAAATATTAATTATTTTTTTAATAATGGATATCCCAAAATAACTAATAAATTTGGTTCTGGTTCATTATGGATATGTGATTCAATTGTTAATTCTCATCAAATTATTTATGGTCAAAAATGTATTAGTTATAAATTTTATATAAGTAATATAAATAATGGTATTAATGAGTTAAGTAATAATGGTATTAATGAGTTAAGTAACAATGGTATTAATGAGTTAAGTAACAATGGTATTAATGAGTTAAGTAATAATGGTATTAATGAGTTAAGTAATAATGGTATTAATGAGTTAAGTAACAATGGTATTAATGAGTTAAGTAATAATGGTATTAATGAGTTAAGTAATAATTTTTATTATAATAAAATAATATTATATATTAATAAATTAAATATGATAAAAAATTATAATAGTATTATTCCTAAAAATAGTATTATAAAAAATAATTTATATCTAAATATTGAAAATTATTGGAATATTGATAAAATAAATGATATAATTAAAAATTATCCTACTAAAAAAGATTTTGAATTACTTGATAATGAAAAAAATAATGAAAATAGAAAAAATATAAGAATAAAAGAAATATTAAATAATAAAAATAATTTTAATCAAGCAATTATAGATGTTATTAAATTTCACTCAGAAAAAAGTTTTTTTCATTATTTAATAGATGTATTTAAATTAGATAAAGATTTAAAAAATAAATCATTTGGCATTCATGAGATTGATAAAAATGCTGAAATTGTTGTTAAAATTAATTTATGTGTTAATTATCCTAATTTTGAATCAGTAAGAGGTATTCATTTAGATAAACAAAATTCTATATTATTTGGATTATTATATTTAAGAAAAGATAATGATAAAAGTACAGGTTCTAATTTAAATTTATTTAAATTTAAAAATAATGAAATTAGAAATGATTATATCAAAAAATGTGATAATAATATTAAAAAATTTAATAAAATAATGGAAAAAAAATTAAATCATGATGATTTAATTAAAATAGATAAAATTAAATATAATAAAAATAATATAATTTGGTTAAAAAATAGTTGGGATACTATTCATAGTGTTACTCAAAGAATAAATGCTATTGAAGATAGAATTTTTATAAATTTTGTATATATGTACAATAAATAATAAATTATAAATTATAAATTATAAATTATTGATAAAATCATATTTCAATTGAATATAAATAATTATTATTATCATTTTGTGAAATAATTTTTTTTTGTTCTTTATTTATTTTTCCTTTTAAATGAAGAAAATATTTATTTAATGGTATTTTTAGCATAATATTTTTTGCCATAAAAATATTTTTATTTATATTTTTATTTTTTAGATGTCTATAAAAATATTTACTTATATTAAAATTTTTAATATTATATTTTTCTTCATATTTTTTTCGAATTAAATCCCATATATATGAATCATGCCATTCTTTTTCATTATAAATATTTTTTGATAAATATAAATGAAGTATTTCATTGAAATATTCTTTCATATATTTATGATTTCTATTAAATATTAAAAATCCACATTCACTATGTCCTTCTAATTTAGAACGACCTAAAAAACTTATCATATTATTTTCTTTTATCAATTTATATATTAATTTATAGTTAAATTTTTTTAAAAATAATGTATCAGCATCAATCCATAAAATATATTTATAATTAGGATAATTATTAAAATTATGTATAATTGAAAAAATTTTATATGAAAATCTTATAGCATCGTATTTCCATTTATATTTTTCTGGACATTCTATGTATTTTTTTAATTGATAATTATTATTGTTATTATAAAATTTTTTTATACTAGGAAAATTATGTAATAACTGAATAACTTTTATTTTATTATTATTACATTTAAAATTATTTTTATCATCTTCAGAATATATGTATAAATCAATATTTATTTTCTGTTCTAAATAAGAATTAATAAATTGATAAGCATATTTTTCATATAATTTTTGATTAAATGAAGTAACAATACAAATATCACTATTCATAAATTTATATTATATTATTAATTTTATTATTAATTTTATTATTAATTTTATTATTTTTTATTATTTTTTATTATTTTTTATTATTTTTTATTAATTTTTTAATAAATTTTCACATAATAAACCAATAATTTTATTTTTTTCAATAATCGGAATAAATTTTTTTTTTAATAATTCATATTTTATATCTTTAATAATTAATTCTTTATTTTCTATTCTAAAAAAAGAAGTATTTATAAATTCTTTTTTTAAATATATCAAATTATTATCATTAATTAATAATCTTCTTATATCTCCATCTGTTATCATTCCTATTATTTCTTCATTAGTATCTTTAATAATAGCTAATCCCATTTTTTTATTAGTCATTTCTAAAACAATATCCATCATTTTTAATTTTTCATTATTTTTAAAAATAAATGATGGGAAATTAACTATCATTAAGTCTTTTATTTTTTTTAATTCATTTCCAATAGAACCACCTATATGATTTAATTTATATTCATTTATATCTATATTATCTAATAATTTAACAAGAATATTTGAAAAAATTAACATTAATACACTACTATTTGTCGGTACATTTATAATACCATAATCTAATTCACTTTTTAATGGTAAAGCATAATGATAATATGAAACATCTTTCATTTTACAATTTTCATTGCAAGTAATGGAAATTATTTTTAATTTTTTTAAATTTGATATTTCTATAAAATTTAATAATTCATGAGTATTTCCGCTTTTACTGAATAACATTACAATAGAATCATTATCTATACAACCTATATCTCCATGACTTGAATTTTGAATATTAATAAAAAATGTTTTATAGGATAAAGATTTTAATAAATTAGTTAAATGAATAGCTATTGTCTCGCATTTTCCTATTCCACTAAAAAATATATTTTTATTTTTATTTTTTTCATTTAATAATATATTTTTGATTTCAATTATTTTATTCAAATCTAAATTTTCTAAATTGTAGTTAATTTCATTTTGTATTGACTTTATAATTTCCATTATTATAATTAATATTCTTGATATTTTTTTTTTATTAATTTTTCTAATTAAGTATTTATTTAAATATTTTAATATTTTGATATATATTATGAAACAAATTTATTATTTTTTTTCATCAATAACTTTTCTCCAATTATATATATCAATTATAATTGAATGTAATAAAAAAAATTATAAAAATATATGTATAATAAGAAAAAATTCAAAAAAATATTCAGATCCATTAAATCAAAATAATTTTAAAATATTAAATGAATATTCAAAAATGTATCATTTTGATATTCAATATCAAGAAAATATTGATTTTGATAAATTAAATGGAATTATTTTTATGGTTGATGGTGATATTTATGGTCCTCCAAGAAAAGAAATAATTGATGAATCTATGTTATTTTTAATTAAAAATAATAAAAATATAAAAAAAATTAGTTTGACAGAACATATGAATTTTTGGGATGTTTATCACAATTTTATTGATTATGTTGATTATTGTTTTTTTAGTAATAAAAATATAATTGAACAACTGAAAAATTTTAAAAATAATATACAAATAAATAAACATACTCCTTTGGTAAATACAATTAAAAGTTATGATTCAAATAAAAATATATTTATAGGAAATACTAAATATGATAATATACCTTCTAAAGATGAAATATATCAAAAATTTCATTTAAATAAAAATCAAAAATATATTTTATTTTTATTTCCAAAAATTAGAAATAATTTTAATAATAATCATTTATTACAAATTTATTCATATTTACATAAATTAAATTTTAAAATTATTGTTAAAAAAAGACCTAAAGATAATGATATTATTCAAGAATTACATGGTGATTTATTAGTAAATAGTGATATTTATCCTAATGAAAGTTTAGAATTGATGAAAATATGTGAATTATGTATTATATCAAGTTCATCAGCAAATGAAGAAACAGTTATGTCTGAAATACCTTGTTTAGATTTAATTAGTGATTTAAGAGATTATGAAAGAAATGAATATTTATTAGATGATAAAGTTTATAAAAAAATAGATTTAAATACATGGAAAAATATTTCATTTCATGAATTTAAAGTTTTAATAGAATCTTTTGAAAAAAAAAATTGCGATTATTTCAAAAAAATAAAAAATAAATATATTTTTAATCATACTAATTCAGCTAAAAAATATTTAGAATTTTTAAATTTATAATATTGAATTATATTATGGATATAAATTATTGTAAATATCCTAAAAATTTATCATCAAATAAATTTTTTATTTTATTATCTACATTATAATGATTTAATATTTTATTTATAAAATTATAATTATTAAATTAATTTATAAAATTAATTTATAATTAATAATTTAAAAATTTTATTTCATTAATTTATATAAATGCATTTAAATTTTGAGAATTTAAAAAATAAAAAATTTATTATGGCTGGTCCTAATGTAATTGAATCTGAACAACAAATATTAAATATGGCTCAAAAATTAAAAGTAATATTTGATAAATATGATGTACATTTTATTTTTAAAACAAGTTTTGATAAAGCGAATCGAACAAGTGCCTCTTCTTATCGAGGACTTGGTTTTCAAGAAGGACTTCGAATTTTAAAAAAAGTCAAAGAACAAGTTGGTGTTTCCATAATTACCGATATTCATGAATCATGGCAAGCTAAAGCAGTTGGTGAAGTTGCTGATATTATTCAAATACCAGCATTTTTATGTAGGCAAACAGATTTGTTAAAATCTGCTGCTGAAACTGGAAAAATAATTCAAATTAAAAAAGGTCAATTTTGCGGAGCTGATGTTATGCATAAATCTAAAGAAAAAGTGATATCTTATGGAAATAAGAATATAATATTATGTGAGCGTGGAAATAGTTTTGGTTATCAAGATTTAATTGTGGATCCACGAAATTTAGTTTGGCTAAAAAGCAATACTAATTTAGTTTCAATGGATATTACTCATTGTCTTCAAATGCCTGCTCAAAAAAAAGCTGATGGTACTATTTGTGCTGGAGGTTATAGAGAACTTATTCCTTATATGGGAAAAATGGCAATGTCTTTTGATGTTGATGGAATATTTATGGAAGTTCATCATAATCCAGATGCTTCTAAGTGTGATGGTCCTACACAATGGCATGTAGATAAATTAGAGGAATTGTTGGATTTTATTGGAATTCCGCGAAAAGTTTATAATGATATGGATAATGGAATGGATATTGATTTTTAATTTTTTAATTGTTTTTTTATTGTGAATTAAAAAATATAATAATATATGGAAATAAATAAAAATAAATTTATAGAAAAATATAAAAAATTAAATATTCATAATGAAGGAATAAAAAAAAATAATATTTCAATATTTTTATTAAGTTTTATTATTAATAAAGAATCTAAAATATTACAAATTGGAGATATTGATAAAGAATCAGAAAATTATATTTTAAGTAAAGTAAATGATAAAAATAATTATGTAAAAAAAGAAAACAATCATTTTAATTTTAATAAATGTCAAAAAAATTATAAAATAAGATTTAATACTTTAATTATTGGATATTTTAAAAAAACATATGACTTTTGTATTCAATTTAGTGGAGTGTATAAACAAATTACTTATTTATATTTTTATTATAATGATAAGACTAAATTATGTGACAGTGTGCGAAATATATTCGTGAAAAATAATTTTTATAATTTATTATCTTATAATATTGATTTTGATGATAATTCATTCACAAATAAAGGTGCTAAATATAAAAATAAAAAAATAATATATGAAATACTTAAAAAAGGCGATTACAAAGGTGAATTAGGTAATTTTGTATTTTCTCATGGCATGAATGATATTTCTTTAAGTAGTATTATTAATCATTTAATTAACAAATTTAAATGTAAAAGTTATTTAGAAATTGGAGTTGATGATGGATTAAATTTTAATAAAATAAATATTGATTATAAAATTGGAATTGACCCTGAACCATCCAAATATATTGACAGTAAACATTTATTTTTAATGAATAGCGATGAATTTTTTGAATATATTCAATTGAATAATAGTGATAAAATAGATATTAATAAAAATATTAAAAATTTGTATGATATTATATTTATTGATGGATGTAAAAATGAAAATCAAATATTGAAAGATATTAATAATAGCTTGAATCATTTAAATGAAAATGGTTTTATTTTATTAAAAAACTGTAATCCTCCTAATAAAATATATGTTAAAAAAGATTATAATAATGGAAATAATAATTATTGGATTGGGGATGCATGGATTGTTTATAATAAATTACGAATATTAAATCCTAATTTATCAATGTATGTTTTAAATTGTGAATTTGGTTTGGGATTAATCATGAAAGGGTCTCAAAGAAATATAAAATTAAATATTGATTTTGATTATTCTCAATTTGCGGAAAATAAAGAATATTATTTGAACTTAATTTCTATATATGAATTCTTGAGTTTATTTTGATTTTATAGATTTTATTGATTTTATTGATTTTATAGATTTTATAGATTTTATTGATTTTATAGATTTTATTGATTTTATAGATGGATTAATTTGATGAGTTTATAATATATTTATTTAATAATTTTCTTTTGTTCTCCATATTTTTTTAAAACCATTAAAATAATATCTTAATTCATTGTCAGTATATGGATAAATATCTCTAAATAAATATAAATAATTCCATAATGGTTGGTCTCTATAAGATGGGTAATCATTGGAATAATGTTGCCAAAATAAATTTGTAAATTTTCTTGCCTTTTTTAATGTACAATTCATACCAAATACTGTATTTTCAAAATATTGAGGTGTTCTTAGAGAAATTTGGGGTTTTAATGATTTTAAATAATTTTTAGCTTTATCAATATTTATTTGGTCTTCTGTGTTATTTTTCACTATCATTTCTAAATCTTTTAAAATTCCTTCATAATATCTTTTATGTTCATATTGAATAAATCCTAATTCTGAATTTTTTAGTTGGTCACAAATTTTCATCCAAGGTATATCTGCATTTGGATTTAAATAATGGTCACAATAAAAAATAAAATCATATTTCTTGTTCATTTTTTCATCTAAAAATTTCCAAGTCATAAATTTGAAATAACGGTTTAAAAGTATATTTTTATTTTTATTTTGATTTTTTGAAATGGATGGATAAAAAGTAGTTGGGTTAATTTCAATTATTTCCCAGTTCATTTTTCCCAAGTCTCTTTTGCTTAAATTAGTAAAACAATAATAATCCATGTTTTCGTTTTTTGGAAAATTATTAGATAATTCAAAATAATCTAAAGAACCAAAATAAGATGTAACAAAACATATTTTGTAATTTGTTTTTGGGTTTATTGGTTTTTCTAAATATTTAAATATTTTCATATAATCATAGGATAATATGTGATTTATATTTAATCTTATTTTTAATTGTTCCATCATTTTTAATCCTGTTTTCCAAACTTCTTTATTATATGTGTTTTTTACATGGTTTATCATTTTTATAAGTGTTTCATATGATGAATCATTTAATAAATATGGATAATTAGGGTCAATAAAATCTATGACAGATTTATCTTTTGTTATAATAATATTGGAATCTGTTGCTGCTGCATGAGCTAATTTCATAAGAGGTCGATAATTAAATTCATAGGAATCTTCTTTTCTTATGCTTATAAAGCAATAATTTCTTTTGTTATATTTATTTATAAATTCATTAAAAGTAGTTGAATGAACAAGATTGTATTCTTTTTTAAGTTCATTAATATATAAACAATTTTGATTGGTTGTTCCTAATTCACCATTATAAATAAATGTTAATTGGTTATTTTTTGGAGGAATTGGTTGTTGTGTTAATCGAATATCATAATGATGAGGAACAATGTAAATGGGCATGTTTAATTTATAATATTTTTTGCGCATAAAGGTATTATTAACAATCAATATATCAATATAGTCTATAAAATGATTCTTATGTAAATCAGGAATTTGATTCGTTGTTGAATCATAATAATCTAAAATATCAAAAATAATAATATTTTTATTGGATTTAATATGTTTTAAAATATCTACATTTAACTGAAAATTATCTTTTACAAAAAGAAAATTAGAATTTTTTATATTTTCATATTTTGTTGTAAGATGGGCATTTATAAATTTAAATCTTTGTTGAATATTTTTACATATTTGTATGGAACGCATAATAGCTGAACCTGTTGCATTAGGGTTTTTATTTGTATTATCATTTGCATAAAAATACAAGTCAATCATATTTATTTCTTACTTAATAATTATTTAATTTTTTAGAAATTTAATTTTATTATTTTTTTTTGTTTTTTTTATATTTATTATATTTTTTTTTATTTTTTGTATTTTTATATACTAGTAGTTTTCAATATGAAAATAGTTTATAATATTATATTTTTTTACAATGAAGAAAGAATTAAATATTTATTAAAAATTATTAATGAAATTAAAAAATATAAATATGAAACAGATATTTATATCCATACAAATATACATTTTCAATTAAAAAAATTAGTTAATTATAAAAATAAATTAGAAATCATTGTTCATGATTTGTCAAAAATAAATCCGTTTAAATTAACCTATTTGGGAAAATTATATATGAAAAAATTTATAAAAAATTACGATATTTTTATTTATAGTGAAGATGATATATTAATTTATAATGATTCATTAAATTATTGGTTGGAATACAAAGATGTTTGTTTTGAACATAAATATAATTTAGGATTTTTAAGAATAGAATATTTTGATGAAAATAATATTTATTTAACAGATATATCTTCTTGTTTTCATGAACCAAAGTTTATTGTTTTAAATAATCATACATTTTTAGTTAATGATAAAAATCCTTATAGTGGATGTTGGATATATGATAAAAAAAGAATGAAAGATTATATAAAATCTAAATATTTTAATAGTGTACAATTAATGAATCCTAATAATAATAAAGTAGAAATAAGAGAATCACAAGCATTTGGATTACATTATAAAAATATAGATTATTTTAAACATACTTTAATTCATGTTAATGATACAAATGAATTAAATAAAATAAATGAAAATTGTTTTATACATCACATGCCAAATAATTATATTAACAATAAAAAATCTAGATATGGTAAATTAAAAATAAGTGAAATAATTTAATAGTTTATTTTATAAAATTTATTAGAATAAATTTTTTTAAAATAATAATTTATTTATTATGAATAATGAAATAATTTTGGAAAAATATAAACAATTATATATCAATCAAGATATAATAAAAAAGGATGAAGGTTCTTTAAATAAAGTATTATTAAGCTTACTTATTCATAAAAATAGTTGTATTTTGCAAATAGGTAATGTAG
>Ga0209223_10000818_pt1 | contig 35531 bp, 39 predicted proteins | sample COG_06_FD_184750 | JGI IMG/M metagenome (GOLD analysis project Ga0209223, IMG submission 184750) | Pelagic Microbial community sample from North Sea - COGITO 998_met_06 (SPAdes) (version 2) | ecosystem: Environmental > Aquatic > Marine > Neritic zone/Coastal water | place: Helgoland, sampling...
ATTTCACAATCCGTTGAGTGTAGGTGTGGATATAGAAACTGGAGGACATGTATTCCAATTTCACCTGAGCAACACGCGCGCAATGAGTGATCCATTGTGGATGGCTCGAAACCCCTACAGCGCGGCAAACGGAAGTCTTTTTCTTGGTTTTAATATATCAAGAGTATTCACGGTAAAGCAGTAAGTCTCATATAGACATAAAAAACCCCGTCCGAAGACGGGGTTTAACCAAACCAATAAACCTAAGCTACTCTTAAGTTAAAAACAAACTTAAGTATTATTCTTTACAATAGGATCGAATTACCTTTGATTTTTTCAGTGTTTTCATTTTTCGGAATAGTCTAATGACGCTTTATTCTGCACGAGCATTCCCCTTGAATTTTAGCTCGTTGATGCCGTTACGAACCGGCAATAGGTGACCCAAAGAGGCCAACGGACATCTCCATCCAAATAACAAGAAATACCAACAGCAATAAAATAATCCAAGGGATGCTTTTTCGTTGCGGAAAACTGCGCCAGATAGTTAGTACGCCCGCACTAACCGAAAGAAATAAGCACCCTGCGATAAAAAAATCAACGGCCGACCAATGAACTTCTGCGCTAACTAAATTACCGACCAATGGTATCGCCAGTAATACAGCTGTTGTTCCGAGAGCGGTTCTAAATAACGAGAAACGTTTGGCGGGCATCACAATTCTAACTTAAATTAACCTAAAACTGGTCCAGAAGGTAGAACAGCGCTGCAATACTAGCCGATCCCATCTCCAAACTTCGGGGGTGTATGGCATCAATTCTATCGCGCGCGCTGTGGTGAAAATCAAAATAACGCTGGCTGTCCGGACGGAATCCTACGAAGAAATCATCGTGGCCGCGCAGCGGGGATAAATCGGCCCCTCCACCCCCTTTGGCAAATTCATGCAACCCGTAAGGCACGAAATACGGCTTCATGGCCTGAACCTGAGCAACGCGATCATCGTCCGCGCCCACGCCAAAACCGCGAGGCGCACCGGCCCCACCGTCGCTTTCCAACGCCACCCAATGGTGTACATTATTCATTCGGGCCCAATTCGCATATTCCTTCGCGCCGTCCAAACCGAACTCTTCGTTCGCCCACAACACCACGCGAATGGTTCTGTGATGCGCATAGCCGACCTGCTTCAACAGGTTCGGCACCTGCATAGCATGGGCACATCCCGCGCCATCGTCCTGCGCCCCTTGGCCCAAATCCCAAGAGTCAATGTGACCGCCCACCAACATAATCTCGTCAGCCTTGTCCGTGCCTTTAAAATCTGCAATGACGTTGTAATTCGTCGCCGTGCCTTGAACGCCACAGTCCAAGAACAGCTCTAACTCTACCTTTTGGCCCTTACCTAAAAGGTGGTCCAACATATCTGCTGCCTGCCAAGAAATAGCTGCCGACGGAATCTTCACCTCGCTATCTCCATAGCTCATGGCACCTGTATGCGGCAAGTCGTCGCGTAACAAAGTAACCGAACGGAGAACCGTGGCCACTGCTCCATATTTTCCGGCCTCCATGGCACCCGCCCAGCGGTACTTCACTGCACCGCCGTAGGCGTTAAACGTGCTGATCAAGCTGTGGTCCATATACGTGTTGTAGAAGACAATCTTACCTTCCACTCCCTCGCGCCCTAAAGCTTCTAATTCCTCAAAGGATCCAACCTCAACCACCTCAGCGCGAACGCCTTCTTTAGGGGTCGGCACCGATCCACCCAGAGCCGTAGTCGGCAATGAAATAGGCTCCCCACCGGCATAGGCCTTAGACCATTCGGGACCTCTGTACCATTTCGGGACCTCTACTTCCTGAAGCCACGCCGTATCTGCGCCTGCTTGCAGCATCGCAACTTTTGCCCAGCGCGCCGCCTCATTAGCCGCTTCTGAACCGCTGGGACGCGGGCCTATAACTTCGCACATGTACTTCAGCCATTGGTAACCCTGCTGCTCACCTAATGCTTCAGTATAAATGGATTTTATCACCGCCGCCTTATCGGCATCAACTTGTGACACTGCGCTAAATCCTACTAATGCCAAAACGGCTAATATTCTAAATTTCATCATCGCTTTCTTCTTGCTTTCGTCTTCGCCGAAATAGCCGGAGAAAACTTGACCAGTTTTAAGTTAAACTCATTTTCTAAGATAGGGAGATAAGGGTCCAATTCCGCCCTAGAACTCACCTTCGCAATTTTTACTTTTTCCCTGTGGGTCCCATTGACCAAATACAGCACGCATTCCTGGCTCTCTTGGTATCGTATCGTTCCTCCATAGCTGGTTTGACGGACCGATTGTTGCTCGTCTAACGCCACTACCGCAGCATTTGGCTGAATGTCCTCCCAACTCCCCATGGGGATCCCGTAGACCGAGTAATACCGGAACATCTTCTGGTCCTCACCGCGCATCACCGTCCCGCGACTTGCCGTAATGCCCCAAAAACCGAACATGGCTAAAGGAACCAATACAGGATGCCAGCCGTTGACCATCAAAATCACCAAGGCTACCGCCACAATGACCCAAAACCTAAACGGCATGGGAAAGACTTTCTCCTTGGGTAACTCTAGCTTCATCTCCCTTTCTCTCCTAATATACTCCTGCCGAGGCCTGCATCAGCAAACCACAGATGTACGCGCCGTACGTTCCCAAGGCATACCCTAGCACAGCCAAAAGTACGCCTACTGGTGCGAGCGCCGGATGGAACGCTGCCGCAACCACGGGGGCACTAGCGGCGCCCCCAATATTCGCCTTCGAGCCCACCGCCAAGAAGAAATACGGCGCTCGTATCATTTTAGCGACCAAGAACATAAGGCCAACATGGATCATCATCCAAACCAAACCCACGGCGAACAGACCCGGATTATGAAAAATCTCCATCACATTCATGCTCATTCCTATGGTCGCCACAAGGATGTAAATAAACACACTACCCACCTTGGAAGCGCCGGCGCCTTCAAGCGTTCGCGCCTTTGTGAAGCTAAGCGCTATACCAATGGTAGTGGCAATAACGACCAACCAGAAAAACCCAGAAGTCAAGCTAAATTTCGCAAGTATTGGGAAGTTCGCGCCTATATAAGGAGCAATACCGTCACTCATCCAATGCGCTAATCCAGTAGCTCCAAAAGCCAGAGCAAGGATGTATATCAAATCGTTAAAGGACGTCACCTTGCTGATGCTGGCGGTATACGCCTCCATTTTATTCTGAAGTGAATCTACCGCTGAGGCATCTGCTTTAAATACTTTGTCAATACTTTTGTGTTTTGCCACACCTATAAGCAGAAAGGCCATCCATAATTCTGCGACCAATACATCCACAGTCACCATTGCGCTAAAGATATCTTCACTCACTTCAAATACTTCTTTCATCGCCGCTTGATTGGCACCACCGCCAATCCAAGATCCAGCTACAGTAGTCATTCCCCGCCAAATCTCTTCTGGATTTGCGCCTACAACATCAGGTGCTACAACACTGAAGAATAAAATACTCAACGGACCGCCAATAACAACGCCAACTGTACCCGTAAAGAACATAATAAGTGCCTTCGGGCCCAATTTCTTCACTTCGCCAAAGTCAATACTCAAGGTTAATAAAATGAGTGCCGCCGGCAATAGATAGCGGCTGGCCATAAAGTATAATCGGCTCTGCTTAGGGTCGATAATTTCAAACGTAGTCAGGAGCGACGGCAGAAAGTAGCACAGTAAAAGCGCGGGTATCACCCCATAAAACTTCTTGAAAATTGGATGCTCGCTTTTCGAAGTGTAAAAAATAGCTCCCAACATGGCGGCTAAAATCCCAAATAGCGTGGCGTCATTAGTAATTAACGGGTGTACGTCGTGCATAATAAATACGGTCTTCTTTATTTTTCTAAGGCGGTGATTTCGCGGGCCAATTTCTCAGCATCAAAAGAGTGGCCTCCTTCATAAATGCCCACCATCGGTTCGAAGTTATACTTTTCTCGGTAGTGGGTTACCATTTGCTCTTGCTTCTCGGTATTAATGTATTCGTCTTGTGTCCCAAACCATGCCTTGAATGTCAAAGCGTTCAATGCTGCACGGTTCGTTTTATCAAGGTCAGGCGGCCAACTTCCTGCCCACGCCAATAAAGAAGCCGGAAGAACGCCTTGGTGGCCTATACAACGCATGATTGTAGCAACCCCCTGGGAAAACCCAATACAATGAATGGTAGAATGGGGCGCCTTCTCTTCAATCCAACGAAATGCGGAGCTCAAATATTCGCGCTGATTCGCAATATCTACCAATCGATCATCTTTTGTCATCCATGAAGCGCCAACTCGCCCATTAACTCCATTGAGATAAAATTTGTGTGGGCCCTGAGGGAAAACAAACGTGCGCTCCTCAGAGACGAGTGAACGAAAATGACGCGAAAAAAAAGAGACCAATTGGCCATAGCCATGCAGGCCCACCCAAACATGCTTCGTTGCATCAGATAGCGTCCCTAACACATCTAGTCTCTGCTCTTGTGCTACTGGTATCCAGTGGGTTTCGCTCATTTATGATCCAGGGAATTCGGGTTTGCGTTTTTCTAAGAACGCTTTCGTGCCCTCCTTAAAATCTGCGGTTTCGAAACAATCGCCAAAAGCCTGCACCTCCACATCATAGCCAATAGCCCCTTCAAGCATTCCCGCGTTAACCGCTTCAACAGCGTAACCCATGGCAACTATGCTGTTTTTCATAAAGCCAAGGGCCATATTCTCCGCCGTAGCCTGAAGTGCTTCCTGCGGGACCACGGCATTCACTAAACCGTAATTTAAAGCTGTGGCCGCATCAATCATCTTCGCGCTAAAAATCATTTCTAAAGCACGTCCTTTCCCTATAAGCTGCGGAAGGCGTTGTGTGCCGCCATACCCGGGAATAACCCCTAGAGAGGTCTCTGGAAGGCCCATACGAGCGTTGTCAGAAGCAATGCGAACATGTGCCGCCATCGCAAGCTCTAAACCACCGCCCAGAGCAAATCCATTAATCGCTGCAATAACTGGTTTTGAGAATTCTTCAATACTATTGAAAACGGTCATATGACCGGTCTTTGCCAGTTCGGAACCTTGCACTCCCGAAAAATTCGCAAACTCCTTGATATCTGCGCCAGCCACAAAAGCTTTTTCGCCAGATCCCGTCATAATGACCACCTTGACTCCATCGTCATTACGCATGGACTCGAAAGCTTCGCTAATCTCTGCAAGGGTCTGCTTGTTTAATGCATTAAGTTGTTTCGGCCTGTTGATAACAAGAGTTGCAATGCCCTCGTTAACCGTTAGTTGTACATTTTCCATTTGGATAGGTTCTTTTACTGTGTGGGTATAGTAATTGTAAATGACGCTCCCTTATCCTGGTTTTCAAAAGATATGGTTCCGCCAAAATTTTGAATAAGGTTTCGTACCATGGCTAGTCCTAGGCCCATGCCAGAGCTTTTTGTGGTAAAATTGGGCTCAAAAATATGGTCCTTCATTTCGTCTGAAACACCTGTTCCATTGTCTGAAACGGTAATGATGCCTTTGCCAAATGTTTTTCGCACCCTCACCTCAATCTCTGGAATACGGCCTTCGGGAATGCTTTGTAAAGCATTTTTTACCAAGTTGTGTATGATTCTCGACCACTGTTCCTTGTCTACGTTAGCGTAAACTGGACCGTCTGAAAGGAACTGTATCCCCCAATCACTATAGAGAGCGACTGCGCGATTACTTAAATAGGATACATCATGGGTCTCCAAACGCAACGAAGGCATTTCGGCAAATCGCGCGAAGGCTTCAGCGATGGACGTCAAGCCTTCAATTTCCTCAAGTAAGTGCTTCGACATTTCCTGAAGCTCATCAAGGTCCTTTTCGCGCTGCATCATCTGGAGGGTCAACTTCATTGGCGTCAACGGGTTTTTAATCTCATGCGCAACTTGCTGAGCCATTTCTTTCCAGGCGCTTTCACGCTCGCTTTTCGCTAGGTCCACTGCTGTTTTCTCCAACTTCTCAACCATCAAGTTGTACTCCTGGATCAATTGGCCAATTTCATCGTTGTAGCGCCAAGACAGCTTTTCATTGCTCTGATTAAGTCGTACTTTTTTCAACTTTTCGCCGACAATACTCATATTTCGGCTGATATAGTTCGACAGAATTAAAGCAAGTGCAATCCCAACAAACAATAAAAGCACGTAGATATTACCCAGTTGTCGTAAGAACTGGTAGTCCTCCTCTGGTATGACACTGTCGTCCATGGCATACGGAACCCGTATAATGAGCTCTATAGCATCGTTAGGGCCTGTAATCTTATCTGTCCCTATCAAATGTCCTTCAATGGCTTCTATGGAATACGCAGATTTCGGTGCACGCGTAAGTGATTTTAAATCTATCCACGTTGGAAACAAATCGTCCGACGCCTCGAACACATGGCTTCTAGATAACAGGACGCCGTTAGGGTGGTAGAGGCCTAAATCTAGCTTATGAATTGACCCTATTTCATCCATTCGATCGCCTAGGACAATTTTCCATTGTGTCGGAGAAAGTCCCTGGCCTTGATACGCTTTGGTTATGTAATCTACATGGGAAGCAATTGCCTTTTCCTTACGCTCTAAACGCTCGTATTGGTAGTTCTTATTTTCCGCCTTGAAATGGTACAACGAAAACGTTCCCGTTAGCACAAACGCCACGAGAAGAATCATCATCATGAATAAAAAGGTGCGGACCCTTATAGTTAAGACTGCCATTTTTCTAAATTAAGGCAATACTCGGAGGTCAGAAAGGCCAATTGCGGATATTTCTACAACCCAAATTTCTCGCGAAGCGGTCGTGTGGGAATAATGATTTTTCCGCCTAATTTACTGTGCGCCACCTCACTAGATTTTAACAAGCGCTGCGCCGTCGCTCGCGATATATCGAAGAGTTGCATAAATTCAGCAACGCTGATAAACTCCTTTTGAAGCAATTCAGACTGAGACATGGTACTTAAATAAAGGTTTGGACTCCTAAAGTAATTAGAATTTCTATTTTTTAGTTCATTTCCAATGTTTTAGGCAAACATTGTCTCGATTGAGACAATTAAAGGCATAAAAAAGCCCGCGGCCTTCGCCGCGGGTCTAGAAATTTTTTTTCGCTCTTTTTAACCTTCCAACGCGTCAGCACCACCAACAATCTCGAGGATTTCGTTGGTAATCGCTGCTTGACGGGCCTTATTGTATTCGAGTTTGAGGTCACCCTGAAGCTCTTTCGCGTTATCTGTTGCCTTATGCATCGCCGTCATACGCGCACCGTGCTCAGATGCATTTGCGTCAAGTAATGCTGCAAAGAACTGTGTCTTCAACGACGTCGGGATCAAATCGGCCAAGATCTCTTGCATCGAAGGCTCGTACAGATACTCCGTGGTGTCCTCTGGTTCACCACCCAATTTTTCTTCCATGGCTATTGGCAAAAATTGCTCTGCCTGGGGCTCTTGAACGGCTGCGTTCTTAAAGGAGTTATAAAGGATTACAACTTTGTCAAACTCGCCTGCAATAAAACCGTCCATCAGGGTTTGTGCTTCTTGCTTAGCGCCTTCAAAAGTAATGTTGTCCCAAAGCTCAATGTTGCTGCTAACCTTACGGGAATCGTATTTGAACGCGTCGTGTGCCTTTTTTCCGACTGTGGCAATGGTGTACTCACCAGGGTGTGCCTCCATGTAGCTCTTTGCCTTTTTTACAACGCTAGAGTTAAATCCACCACAAAGACCTCTATTCGAAGAAATCACTACCATGCGCACTCGGTTACCATCGCGAACTTCGCCGTAAGCGTTTTCGCTGTTATCCAATGTACTAGATGCTTTCTGAAGAATTTCAGTCAACTTAGAAGCATAGGGACGCATCTGAACAATCGCGTCCTGCGCTTTCTTCAATTTAGCAGCACTAACCATCTTCATTGCTGAAGTGATTTTCATTGTGCTACCAATGGAAGTAATTCTGTTTCTAAGCTCTTTTAAGTTCGCCATAGGACGTTAGTTTTTCCTTCCTTAAGGGAGGTAAATTACGCTTCGTAGTTAGGTAGTACTTCTGCAATAGACGCTTCAATAGCGCCGATCTCTGCGTCCGTCCACTTGCCACCGGCAATGCTGTTAAGCGCGTCTTTCTTATTTGCTTCCATGTATTCGATAAGTGCACTTTCAAATGCTTTTACCTTGTTAACAGGAACCTTGTTTAATTTTCCTTTAGAACCTACGTAAATGATCGCTACTTGGTGCGCTACAGACATTGGTGCATTAACGCCTTGCTTCAAAATCTCAACGTTACGCTCACCCTTGTTAATCACCGACATTGTCGCTGCATCAAGGTCAGAACCAAATTTAGCAAACGCCTCAAGTTCGCGGTACTGCGCTTGATCGAGCTTTAACGTACCCGACACTTTCTTCATCGGCTTAATTTGAGCAGAACCCCCAACACGTGACACAGAAATACCCACGTTAATCGCAGGACGCACACCGGAGTTAAAGAGATCCGCTTCCAAGAAGATCTGACCGTCTGTAATAGAAATTACATTGGTAGGAATATACGCAGATACATCACCCGCTTGCGTTTCAATGATCGGAAGTGCGGTCAAAGAACCGCCACCTTTTACTTTATCCTTTAATGACTCAGGAAGATCATTCATTTGCGAAGCAATGGTGTCATCAGCGATCACCTTGGCAGCACGCTCGAGTAATCTTGAGTGCAAGTAGAATACATCACCTGGGTATGCCTCGCGACCCGGAGGACGACGAAGAAGTAGCGATACCTCACGGTAGGCAACTGCTTGCTTACTTAGGTCATCATAAATAATCAAACCTGGACGACCTGTATCACGGAAGTACTCACCAATCGCTGCACCCGCAAATGGTGCGTAGAACTGCATCGGAGCTGGATCAGAAGCGTTTGCAGCAACAATTGTAGTATACTGCATCGCACCGGCGTCTTCCAACGTCTTAGCAATACCTGCAACCGTAGAACCTTTCTGGCCTACAGCAACGTAGATACAATATACCGGCTCTCCTTTGTCGAAGAATTCCTTCTGGTTAATGATGGTGTCAATCGCTACAGTGGTTTTACCCGTCTGGCGGTCGCCAATGATCAACTCACGCTGACCACGACCAATTGGAATCATCGCATCAATAGATTTGATACCTGTTTGCATCGGCTCGTTCACTGGCTGACGGAAGATTACCCCTGGCGCTTTACGCTCCAATGGCATCTCGAACGTTTCGCCTTGAATTGGCCCCTTGCCGTCGATAGGCTTACCTAATGTATCAACTACACGACCAACCACTCCTTCACCTACATTGATAGATGCAATAGTATTGGTGCGTTTTACCATTGTTCCCTCCTTGATGTCTGTAGACGGAGCGAGCAATACGATACCGACGTTATCCTCTTCAAGGTTCAAAACGATACCCTTTTGGCCGTTTTCAAACTGTACCAATTCACCTGATTGTACGTTGGCTAAACCGTAAGCGCGCGCAATACCATCACCTACTTCTAGAACGGTACCCACTTCGTTTAGGTCAGCGCCATCGCTAAAACCAGATAATTGTTGCTTAAGGATTGCTGAAATTTCAGCTGGATTTACTTCTGCCATGATCCTTTATTTAAGGTCTTTGTTATTCTTTTTAATGCTCGGCTACTAGTCAATCATTGCATTGCGCAATGCTCTTAGTTTACCAGATATTGTATTGTCCAATTGGTACCCTTCCACTTCCAATTTCAACCCGCCTATAACGCTTGTATCTACCTCTTCCGTGAGTAACACCTCTTTTTTTAACTGGCTCGATAATTTCGAAACCAATTTTTCTTTATCACTTGACGACAAAGCCACCGCGCTCACTATATGAGCCTCTATGATTCCTTTGTACGTTAACACATCCTTTTCAAACTTCTCACATACTTTGGCCAAATGCGCTTCGCGACCATTTTTAATGAGCAGCATAATAAAACCCTCAAAAAGGTCGCTCACCTTCCCGCCGAAGATCTCTTTTAAGATCGCCTGCTTCTTGTCCGACTTTACCACAGGATTTTTCAGCAACATGGCCAAATCGCCTGAGGCTAAAATCGAGTCCTTCAAATAGGCTGCATCAGCACGAACAGCGTCCAAAACGTTTTGTTCCTTGGCTAAATCCAGTAAGGCTTTGCTGTAACGCGTTGCGACTCTTGGGTAATTCATGCCTGTTCTTAGTTGAATTTCACATCTTCAATGATCTTACCGATCATTGCTGTTTGCTTGTTTTCAGCGCTTAGCTCTTGACCCAAAATCTTTTCAGCTACATCGATGCTCAATGAAGCTGCTTGATTTTTAAGTTCTGCTATCGCCGCTGTTTTCTCAGCTTCAATGGCCGCTTTCGCCGATGCAATCGTCTTATCTGCTTCTGCAGCTGCTGCATCTTTCGCTTCTGCGATCATTTTGTTCTTCATTTCACGCGCCTCTTTCAAAATACGTTCGCGCTCTTCGCGCGCCTCTTTCAAAACAGCTTCGTTGTTCGCTTGCAACGACTTCATTTCTTCACGAGCCTTCTCTGCAGATTTCAAAGCACCTTCAATAGACTCTTCTCTTTCATTAACGGCGTCTAAAATTGGCTTCCATGCGAACTTTCTTAATAAGAAAATCAACAATACAAAGACCAGCACTTGCCATATAAACAGGCCGTAAGAGAAATCTTGAATTAATTTATCCATAATTGATTTATTGAATCAAACTATACCTTTTGAGTTGTAACAAGGAGCGTCAACCAACCGTTGACTTCTCCTTGTTCAATTTCTTTACTTTGCGAAAAGCGCAGCAAAACCGATACCTTCGATAAGTGCCGCTGCAATAAGCATCGCCGTTTGAATTTTTGCAGTTGCTTCTGGTTGACGAGCAATCGCCTCCATCGCAGAACCACCGATTCTACCGATACCGATACCAGCACCAATTACAATCAAACCTGCACCTACAATTTCAGGAATTTCCATAGTATTTATATAGTTTAATTAATACTCATTTGTTAATGATGCGCATGCTCCTCCACGGCTGAGCCGAAATAAAGGGCTGTCAACATCGTAAATATATACGCTTGAAGCGCGGCAACTAAAAGTTCAAGTAAAGAAAGCACAACAGTCAAGCCTAAAAAGGCTGGGGCCGCTATCCAGCTTTCAAAAATAAAAATCAAGCCAATAATGCTCATCAACACGACATGACCCGCAAGCATGTTAGCGTACAGTCGAATCATCAGTGAGAAAGGTTTAACGACCAAACCAATAAGCTCTATGATCGCCAGGGCCGGACGAATCAAAACAGGGACACCTGGCATCCAAAAAATATGCCTCCAGTAATCCTTTTTACCTGAAACCTGTGTTATGATGAACGTCATCAATGCGAGAGAAAAGGTGATTGCAATGTTTCCCGTTACATTAACTCCTAGCGGCGTCATGCCCACAAGGTTCAAGAACCATATAAAGAAGAATACCGTAAGTAAATAACTCATGTATTTCTTGTAGTGCTTCTCTCCAATATTTGGGATGGCGATTTCGTCACGAACATAAATGATAATGGGCTCAAGGAAACGACCTGCCTTTTTCGGAGCCAAGCTTGTTTCATAGGTTTTTGCCACACCTCTGAACAAGAAAAACATAAAAATGGCCATCACCAAAATCACGAAAACGTTCTTGGTGATAGAAAAATCTAAAGGCTTCTCGTTTGTCGGGTGGTGGTGATCGTCATAGGTAATGGTTCCAGCAGCGTCCGTCTTGTAAATTTTGCCGTGGTTTACTATGTAGTGATTGTCCGCTACAGATGCTACACCGCCGTGGTGAAACGCAGAAGACATAAAAACCTTCAAGCCACCATCGACAAGAATAACAGGCAATGGGAAACCTAGCCCATCAGTAATATGGAATTCATAAGAGTCCGCAAGGTGGTGCTGAATGGTTTCTTTGATAATCCCTTTAATGTCCTTTTCTCCAGATTCTTCACCATGACTATCGGCGCTATGCTCGCCTTCGTGATGCGCTTGTTCATGCTGGAGTTCCTCGTGATTTTCGCCTTGAGCATGCGCTAAAGGGGTGAGAAACAAAATGCCTGCGAGGGCAACAAGGACAGTAAAATTAACTCTCATACTATTTGGCATTTCCTCTTTAGGTAGTAAAGCGGCTTAAAATCGGTGCAAAACTAACACTTAATCACTATCCTCGAAAGGAAAAAACACTATTTTTTCGGGGTGTTAGCGCTTGCAGAAAAGGCTTTCGCCTGCCCCAATAAACACCTCTGTTCTACCGCGGCAAAAACATGACTCAACTAAGGTTATGAGCGGCTCAGTTGTCGTACTAAAACTACGTTTTCAACAACTGTAGTCAGGGTGTAGGGAATGAAAAAAGATGCAAACTCCATGCTCGACAGTTCTCCGTCGGCATTAAACGCTGGATACAGGAGAAGAAAAAACAATAAAAACTTTAGGCCGCTTCCTATTAAAAACACAAATCCGATCTTTTCAGAATGCCGGTCTTTTAAACGAAGAATGACAACATAAATAAGTACTGCTAGAACGGTATTGAAAACATAACAGCGTGCCAAAATTCCATGAAGCTCTTTAGGTGTAAGTTCCTGCTGAACGAGCCACGCCAAAACAACAATAAAGATCAAAACAGAATATAGCCTCTTTTCCGAGCGACGCGTTTTACTCATCTTTTGGCAACCCTTTTACAAGTTGGTATAATGAAATTCCAACAGCCGCCACAACGCATACCGCTGTGTACACCCCTTTTTCTGAAGTATATTTTTCGTCCAAATATTTACCTAATTCCGAACCTAAGTAAATAAGTACGGCCATTTGCACCCCAAGAGTACTGAAGCGCATGAATTTTTTGTCCGACATTATCAAGCGCTTTGCGCGCTGTCTTTACCGGCTTCGTTGACTTTACGCATCACTGTTCCCATCGATACAGAACCGTTAATTTCAGCTCCTGGCTCCACCGCTAGTTTTTCAACCTGTACTTGGCCTTGTAGTTTCGCTGAAGCAGTGAGCGATAGTGTCTGATCCACTTTAAGCGTCCCTTCTAGTTGGCCTGCTATGGCAGCATTTTTACACGCCACTTCACCTTCCACTCGTCCGTTCTCGCCAATCACCAGTTTTCCTGTAACCTGCATGTTTCCCACCACTTTTCCGTCAACACGAATGTCTCCGTCTGAAACAACATCACCGGTAATGATTGTGCCGGCCAGAATACGGTTAGACACTTGGGCTTGTTCTGTGGGTTTTTTTGTAGATGAAATCATAATGTGTCAAAATATTGAAGGTACTCTTTCAGAACCTTATCTCTGTAAACTTTGCCGAAGTTCGGATTATTTATGTAAAAACCAGCACTTTGGGCCTTAGGATAATATTGTTCTAAAGCAGCACCTTGTTGATTAAAGGTGTTGAGGTATACCACAGCCTTCTCTTTTGTTCGCAATCCGCTTATGATGATGAGTTGCGTGTTTTGGTCGTAAAAGATGTTTTGAATGCGCAGGTTATCAAATTTAAAAAACTCCTTGTTGAAGTCAGCGAGGGCATTTCGTAGCTCGTTTATTTTTGAGTTTTCCGCCGGTATGGCCAAAATAAATTTATGCGGGGCATTAGGCTGTTGCTGAAAGTCTACCTTGTTTACTTTAAGGTCGCCTGTTCCTCGATTTGGGGCTTCTTCACCTCCGCTTTCCTCGTCTTGGAGCATGTTCAAAAGTTGAGACGCTCGGGTAGCTTCTTCTGTTCCCGCATATGTTTTCACCACCCGTTGAAGGTCATTTATCGTTGCATCTAGATCCCCTGAAACACCTGTGATATAAGCCTTCAATAGTCCGGTTTTTGGTAACAATGCGCTGCTAGGGTAAGCCGCGGTAAAGGCGTTGAGCTGGTCGGTGGCAGATTTAAATTGGCCCGATTCATATGCAGCAAATGCCGCGTCGTACGATTTTGACTCCTCCAACGGTATGGCAGGGCCTTTCTTTTCGCCACGTAAGAGTGCAGCATATGGACTGTTCGCATACGTCGTCAAAAGTGTAGATTTTACGAATTCCCTCTTTTCTTCCGCCTCTGTTTCCGTGTAAAGCAAATACTGACCGTACAAAACTTTCGGTGTGGTCTGGGCATATGGCGCAAACTCATTCATGTATCCGGCCCAAGCAAGCTCCGCCTCATTCTTGTCCTTAAGACCGTCTTTATAGATGAACCCTAATTCACTCTTTGCGCTGGCCTCCCGCTGAAGACTGGCCTTCAAATCCCCGTCCGATTTTAGCACGCGTGCCAAATAATAGTCGACGCTATTATCGTCGCTTGGCAACAGCGCTTTCGTTGAGTCCGTGTTTGATGTGTCTTGAACATCCTGAGGTAACGCAGCAAAACCCTGTACCGGCTTATCCTTTGTCCGCCAATGGTCTTCTAAAGTTCGGTTGCCCCAAGTGCGTTTAAATGCCGCTACCCCCTTGGCGCGAACTGTTGGATTATAAAAATACCATTGCCCTGAGCCGCCGCCTGCTTGCGGGCCAGCATCCGCCAACAAGGCGTTTTCCGCAGCTCGCATAGCCGCAAGCTCTGCCCGCCTTGCCGATGCTGCTTCACGCGCTTTTTTAGCTTCGATGTGGTCCTCAAATTTCTGACGAAGTACCTGATCGCTCATTCCGTACATGGATTGGAGACTGTCTTCTAAGGCGATGGTCTTTAATTGGGCCACTAAATCGTTCAATACAGATGTCCGCTCCTCTAGCGTATCGAGACCAGGGTATTCTGGGGGCAAAACCGAAACGGCACTGTCGTAATAGGCCTGGGCGTTTACAAATGCCCTAAAATCAAACTCAATGCCCGCTAACTTTAAATAGCTTTTACCTTTTTGGCGCGGATTATCAACAGACGAGGCTATGCTCTGACGCAGCTTTACCTCAGCCTCTGGATAGCGTTCTAGGTCCAATTCTTTGAGTGCCCACACATAATAAATCTGATCCCTGTAGGTAATATTCTTATCGTCCTTCAGCATCTTCTTTAATGCTTTCTCGATAATGCTAATGTCCTCCATGAAAACATCGAAATTTTCTGCGCGTTTGATCTGTGCGGAGAAAGTGATGTCGTAATCATCGGGGTGTAGTTTCAAAACGTTCTCATAAGCCAACGCGCTTTCATAGCCCTTTCCAAGTTTTGCCAACAATTGTGCGTTCAGGTAAGTTAACCTCACCTTTTCCGATTTTACACTAGCGCTTTGTGCCGCTGACGCCACCCATGCTTGTGCTTCTGACCAACGGCCTTGTGAAAAATGAAAGTAGGCCTGCGTTTTTTGTGCTTCAAACAACTGGTCCTTGGGCAGTTTTTTCGTGTAGAGCTCGTCCAGATGTTGCTCTGCTTGAAAATAATTTTCCATTCGAACGTGGGTCTGAGCCGCTAATAATTTTGCCCAAAACACCTCGTCCTCTGCCAATTCAAGACGGCCGAAATTGTCTTCAATGTAAGCCGTCGCCTCAAGCGTTTGAATAAGTTCGTGCTTGTAAAATCTACTGCGGGCAATCAAGAGGTACGCCTTGAAGATATAGTCGTTCTTTTGTTTGCCGCCAAAAACCATGCTGTGTTTTTTGACCACCTTAGCGCTCTTCTCAATGGCCCGGTCCATTTTAGCAAAAAGTCCCGAAGCTTGATCCGCATCCGGCCAAAAGTATATGGGTAAAAACTGCTCAAAATCCCACTCTTCGCCAGTTTGAAATTGGTCAACCGCTTCGTTAAACGCTTCTTCTCCGTTAAAATACGCGTTGTAATGCGAAGTGACTTCGTGGTACTTTCTATTCACCCAACGATCCTTCGTCGTGGAACAAGAGGCCAACAAAAGCACGGCCGCGGTAATGATAATTCGTTTTGGGTAGAACATATTTTTAATAACGCCCTAAAATTATTTTATTTCACGCCGCGAGAGAAATTCAGAGCACGATATTTGTCTTTAATCATGGCGGTAGAAAAACAGAAACAAAAACGTGTAGAGCGGTGGCGCAATAAATTTCGCCTAGTCATACTTAATGACGATACCTTCGAAGAGCTCTTAACCCTGCGTCTTAGCCCACTGAACGTTTTTACCTTCAGTGTTTTTGCTATTGTATTTACCATAGCAGCCACTTCTTTAGTCATCGCTTTTACACCGCTAAAAGAACTCGTTCCTGGCTACGCATCTTCAAAAATCCGTCGACAAGCCGTAGAATTAAGCTTAAAAACAGACAGTTTGGAAGGTGTTCTTCGTCAAAACGAACGTTACGTCAGCGGTGTCCAACGCATTTTACGTGGTGAAGTGATTGATTCTGTGGTACAAGACGTGCTTTCGGAGGATACCGCTGCTGGAACGGATATTGTATTGTCAAACCCGAGTACTACAGATAGTGTGTTTCGGGACTGGGTGGAGGATGAAACCTTCTTTAGCCTAGAGCAGCGCGCTGCGGAGCTAGACATCCCTCAGCTTGTGGCTCCTGTAGAAGGTGTGGTTACTTCTTCTTTTGACCGCTCCACGGGTCATTTTGCTGTAGATATTGCGTCCACCAAAAACTCCCCAATAAAATCTTGCTACGACGGAACAATAGTCTTTGCTGATTGGACGAGCGAAAACGGACACATCATCATCGTTCAGCATGAAAATAATCTTGTAAGCGCCTATAAACACAACAGCGCCTTGCTCAAAGAGGTGGGTGATTTCATTCGAAGTGGTGAAGCCATTGCAATTATAGGAAACAGCGGAGAAAACTCTACGGGTCCGCACCTTCACTTTGAGCTCTGGTACGAAGGAAGCGCTATAAATCCAGAGGAATACATAAAGCTTTAAAGCGACTGTTCGTACCCCGCGTCCACAGGTAAACCCTTCTTTTTACTTTCTACCACAGCTAATGCGTCACAACGTTCATTTTGGGGATGGTTGTTGTGGCCTTTTACCCATTGAAACGTAGGGTTGTATTTTTTAAGCAGTGGCAGTATTTGACGCCACAAATCCGGGTTTTTTTTGTCTTTGAAGCCTTTTTTGACCCAAGAAAAAAGCCAACCTTTATTTATAGCGTCTACAACGTATTTGCTGTCGCTTACCACAACTACTTCAACTTTATCGCTTTTCAAGGCACGTAAACCCTGAATTACTGCAAGTAATTCCATTCTGTTGTTGGTGGTCAGCCGGAAACCGCCGCTGAGTTCTTTCTGATGACCCGCGCTGCTCTCCAAAACAACGCCATAGCCTCCTGGTCCCGGGTTGCCGCTTGCCGCTCCATCTGTGTATATGGTTACTTTCAATTGCCTAATGCTATTTGTTCGATCCAACGTTCAATTGTAGGACCATAATATTCTAATTCAAGCTCACGGACACTTTCTTCTATGATTTCTGGGGCGGCCCCTGGCTCTATGTCGACCTTGTATTGAGCAACAACGGCTCCCTCATCGTATGCTTCATTCACCAAGTGTATCGTGATTCCTGTTTCGTTAATGCCCGACTCACTCACCGCCTTGTGTACGTGTTTACCATACATACCTTTACCGCCGAAGCGCGGCAATAGACTGGGGTGAATATTAAGCATACGTCCTTGAAACGCTTGGGTCCATTCTTTTGGAATCATTTGTAGATAGCCCGCTAAAACAACAACGTCAATGTGGTCGTTTAAAATAGTCAATACTTCTTGGCTTCCGGTTTTTGGTGAAAAGACATGAGTGTCAACATTTAATCGTTTTGCACGCTCAATTACGCCCGCTTTGGGGTTGTTCGTAACTATTAATTTTACACTCGCGACGTCCGAATCCCTAAAATAACGCACTAAAGATTCTGCATTACTTCCTGATCCAGAGGCGAGTACGGCAATTTTTAACATGATTTTTGTACCTTGGAAGAGCAAATTTAAGCCTAGATATCCGCTGTGGGGGATAACTAAAGTTTTATTTTCTTTGTGGCGATTATTAAACTATTCTAATCATGTCTGAAATTGCAGGAAAAGTAACAGCTATCATCGTTGACAAATTAGGTGTTGACGAAAACGAAGTTAATGTGGATGCTAGCTTCACTAACGACTTAGGTGCGGATTCGCTAGACACCGTTGAGTTGATCATGGAATTCGAAAAAGAATTTGATATCCAGATCCCTGACGATCAAGCTGAAAACATTGGTACAGTAGGTCAAGCTATCTCTTACATCGAGGAAGCTTTAGCATAAGCAAAAGTCTTTTTTTATGAGCCTGAAACGCGTAGTAGTAACAGGGCTTGGTGCGCTCACACCCGTGGGCAACACAGCCGAAGAAACTTGGACGAATCTCCTTGCTGGAAAATCCGGTGCCGGACCCATCACGAGATTTGATGCCTCATTGTTCAAAACACACTTCGCGTGTGAGGTCAAAGACTTTTCTCCCAACGACTTGCTCGACCGCAAGGAAGCTCGTCGGATGGATCGATTTACACAATTCGGAATGGTAGTAGCCGACGAGGCTATTGCTGATTCCGGGTTGGATTTTGAAAAAGAAAACCCTGACCGCATAGGTGTTATTTGGGGTTCTGGTATCGGCGGTATCGACACCTTCTTTGAACAAGTCAAAGGCTTCATTGATAACGACCTCACTCCCCGTTTTAATCCGTTTCTTATTCCGATGATGATTTCAGACATTACGCCTGGTCGCATTTCAATGAAACACGGTTTACGCGGACCCAACTACACGACAGTTAGCGCTTGTGCATCTTCTACAAATGCCCTTATTGACGCGTTCAACCTGATCCGCTTAGGTAAAGCTGATGTTATTGTTAGCGGCGGCTCAGAAGCCGCTATTAACCCGGTGGGTATGGGGGGATTCAACGCGATGAATGCGCTGTCCACCAGAAATGATGACCCAATGACCGCATCTAGACCTTTTGATGCAGACCGCGACGGCTTTGTTATGGGTGAAGGTGGTGCAGGCATCATTTTAGAAGAATATGAACACGCAAAAGCGCGCGGTGCTAAAATTTATGCTGAGATGGTTGGCGGTGGCCTAAGTGCTGATGCACACCACCTTACTGCGCCACATCCAGAAGGACTGGGCGCACGCAATGTGATGGCGAATGCCATTGAGGATGCGGGTCTAAAGCCAGAAGATATTGATTACGTAAATGTTCACGGTACATCCACACCGCTCGGTGATATTGCTGAAACAAAGGCTATTCAGAAGGTCTTTGGAGAACACGCTTACAACTTGAATATTTCATCTACAAAGAGTATGACGGGTCACCTCTTGGGTGCCGCCGGTGCTGTTGAGGCCATGGCTTCTATTATGGCAATCTATACCGGGATGGTCCCACCGACCATCAACCACTTCACCGACGATGAAAACCTTGATCCTAAACTTAACTTTACTTTCCATTCGGCTCAGGAGAGAGAGGTTAGAGCAGCGTTGAGCAACACCTTCGGTTTCGGGGGTCACAACGCCTCTGTCCTCTTTAAGAAAGCTGAATAAATGAGTAGACTTTCCCAGGTATTTCTTTCTTTTAAGCCTTCCCGGTTCAAAAATGAAATCAAGGGAATCATTGGGTATTGGCCCAAGGATATTTCTTTGTATAAATTGGCCCTCCGTCATTCAAGCGCCTATCCTTTTCGTAAAAAGAAAGGCGAGCGTAACAATGAGCGACTAGAGTATCTAGGCGATGCTGTGATTGATTTAGTCGTTGCAGAAGCGTTGTTTTACCGTTTTCCAACCGAGGACGAAGGGTTTTTAACCAAACTCCGGAGTAAATTGGTTTCCCGAAACAATTTAAACCGCGTTGCTGATGAGTTGGGACTCCCAAATTTGTTAGTCGCAAATTTAAAAGGAAATCACGGGGAGAGTATCTATGGAGATGCCCTTGAAGCTTTAGTGGGTGCGGTGTATATCGATCTGGGAATAAAAAAGACGCAGTTCTTCGTAATGCAAACCATTGTTTTGCCTTTTATCGAAAATTCGGATCTATTATTGACCACGCACAACTATAAAAGTGAGGTTATTGAATACTTCCAGTCTAAAAAGCTCAGTTTTCGCTTTGAGGAGTTGTCGCGTATCGGTGAGCAGCACAACAGCACCTTCACCATGGGCTTGTTTGTGGGGGACGAGCTCGTAGCACAGGCTGAAGGTGGCTCGAAGAAAAAAGGAGAGGAGGCCGCTTCTAAAATCTTTTACAATCAAAACCCAGAGTTACTGAATGGCTAGAGTAAAACATATAGACGCGCTTTCTAAGCTGAAGATGAACTTCAGTGCCGTAGGCGTTCGTTCGCCGCTAAAAGACTATGAGTTGGCTTACTGGCTCAACGTTCAATACGGCATGCGTTTGGTTTGTAGGCCAGATCCTGAAGACGAATGGGAGAATGACGTTGTATGGGAATACAACGTATTTGACGGATCCGACCCTTTTGGCGAGTCCCTTTGCATGGTTGCCAACTTAAGCTCAGGTGCTCAGCTAGAAACGGTAGAAGCTCCTAGCTTATTTGATAGTGTTCCGGAAAAGCATCTTTTGCCTTCTGTAAAACACTGGGACTATGTTTTAATGGTGGAAAATGCGGACTTTGCGTTCGATTTAGAAACTGTTTTGAAACGAAACGAAAGAATCACAACGGCCCAATATTTTGAGGCACACACACAACTAACACAACGAGAAACACATTTACTGTATGAAATTAGGAGCCTCTAATAACACTAAAATAGTCGCCACAATGGGACCCGCCTCTTGGCATAAAGAGGTCATGAAAGACATGATTAATGCGGGGGTTAATGTCTTCCGCGTTAACTTTTCACACGGGGATTATGAAACGCACCGCCGCACTATTCGTTTGGTGAAGGAGCTGAACGAAGAGTTTAATTGTAAAACAGCTGTTCTCGCTGATCTACAGGGGCCTAAGCTCCGTATTGGTGATGTAGAAGATGGCGCAATTATCAACGAGGGCGATGTCTTGACGTTCACGACAAATAAGGTCCGCGGTACGGCAAAATTGGTGTACATGAACTACCAGCAATTCCCTCAAGACGTTAATGCTGGAGAACGGATTTTGCTTGATGACGGAAAATTGATGTGTGAGGTTCTTGAAACCAATAAAAAAGACACTGTTGTCACCAAGGTAATTCAGGGCGGACCGTTAAAAAGCAAGAAAGGCGTCAACCTTCCTAATACGAAGGTAAGTTTGCCTTGTTTGACCAAAAAAGATCTAGAAGACGTTGTTGTTGCAATGGAAGAAGGTGTTGAATGGATTGGCTTGAGCTTCGTTCGGGACGCAGCTGATGTGCAGGAACTGCGAAAAGTCATAAACGACTTTGGTTCGTTCGCAAAAATTGTTTCAAAAATTGAAAAGCCTGAAGCGGTTGTAGACATAGACAACATCATTGACGCCACTGACGCAATAATGGTTGCCCGTGGTGATCTAGGCGTTGAAATACCCTATTCTTCCGTGCCAATGGTACAAAAGATGATCGTAGCTAAATGCCACTTAAAGGCAAAGCCGTGTATTATCGCCACACAGATGATGGAGAGCATGATCGACAGCCAAAGCCCAACTCGCGCAGAGGTTAACGACGTTGCAAATTCCGTTTGTGACGGTGCAGATGCCGTGATGCTCTCCGGTGAAACGTCCGTAGGTAAATTCCCTGCGAAAGTGGTTCAAACAATGGCAAACATAGTTTCGCACGTGGAATCAACGTTTGATGTTAAGCCCAACGTTGAAAACGAACCTTCCGTTAAAAACGAGCGCTACATAACTAAAACCATCTGTTATAACGCAGCAAAAATTGCTGATCAAATAGATGCGGCAGCCATTTTAACCATGACCTTTAGTGGCTATACCGCGCTTAAAATTGCTGGACACCGCCCGAAAACAAAAATCATTGTATTCACCGCGAACCGTCAAATAATGAACCAAATGTCACTGGTTTGGGGGGTTGAAGCGTTCTTCTACGATAAAATGGAGAGTACAGATAAAAGCTTTAAGGACATTAAGGCTATCCTAAAAGAAAGTGGTACCGTTAAAGAAGGTGACCTTATTGTGAATATAGCGTCAATGCCTATTGAAGAGCGCGGGTTTACCAATATGTTAAAAATATCGGCCATTGACTAAGCGTCAACAGGCCCAATAAACAAGAAAAGGCCGGGACGACTGGCCTTTTCTTGTTTTCAACGTGCTATGGAACAACCAAAACATTTGTGGGAAACACACGAGCACACATTGCGGCGAACGTTCGTGTTTCAAAGCTTTTTGACCGCAATCGATTTCGTTAATGCGGTTGCCCGGGTTTCTGAAGAGCAACACCATCATCCAAATATTTCAATTGATTATTGTCGCGTTAATTTGACTGTGAATACCCACGACGCAGGGCATGTGGTAACGGCTAAAGACCACGAATTAGCCGCAGCAATAGACCGTATTTACAAGGGGAATGATTAATTAGAGGCCTGTTTTAAATTGCTCTAAAAAACGCTTGTCGTTTTCTGTGAATAGTCGAATGTCTGGAATTTGATAGCGGTTCATTGCTATTCTTTCAATGCCCATTCCAAAAGCGTACCCCGTATAGACGTCAGGGTCTATTCCGCTTGCTTTTAAAACATTAGGGTCGACCATGCCGCAGCCCATTACCTCAAGCCATCCTGTGCCTTTCGTGATTTTATGGTCTATTTCATTTTCTAACCCCCAATAAACATCTACCTCAGCGCTTGGCTCTGTAAAGGGAAAGTATGATGGCCTCATGCGTATTTTAGCTTTGCCGAAGAACTCTTGGGCGAAATACAACAACACCTGCTTTAAATCGGCAAAGCTTACATCTTTATCAATGTATAATCCCTCTATCTGATGGAAGATACAATGACTGCGCGCGCTAATTGCCTCGTTTCTAAATACACGGCCAGGGCTAATGGTGCGGATCGGCGGCTGATTGTTTTCCATTGCCCGCACCTGAACGCTAGAGGTGTGGGTTCGCAGTGCCCAGTCGGGGTTGCGTTGAACGAAAAAAGTATCCTGCATGTCGCGTGCAGGGTGTTCCTCTGGAAAATTCAAGGCTGTAAAATTGTGCCAATCGTCCTCTACTTCGGGGCCTTCGCTAACGTTAAATCCAATTCGTTTAAAGATGTCTACAATCTCGTCTTTAATGGCGTTGATTGGGTGTATTGCACCAAATTCTTGTGGGTTTCCCGGGCGCGTCAAGTCTCCGTTCTGGCCCAATGCGGTTGAAGACTCCAATTCTTCTAAAGCCGCGTTATACTTCGACTCCGCAAGATCTTTCAACGTATTTAGCGCCGCGCCAAAGTCTCTTTTCTGTTCTGCAGGGACCTCTCTGAATACTTTAAAAAGTTCCTGAATAGCACCTTTTTTACTGAGGTACTGTAAACGGAAAATTTCGGCTTCTTCCTTGTTAGTGAGGGAGGTAGCTTCAACCTGACTTTTTAAATTTTCAACTCTTTCCAGCATAATTGGCTGTTCTAATACGTTAGCTTTGTTGTAGATTTGGCGAAATTACTGAATTCCCCGCATGAAACGATTTATTCTTTTAGTACTCATTGGATTTGTTCTCACCTCTTGTCAAGAAGAGGTGGTAGACGAATACTTCGTAAAAGTCAAGGTAGTCAATGAAAATGGCGTGCCTATTCAAAACGCTGCTGTTAAAATGTTTGCCCCTGTTGCTGGAGCCACAGAGTGGTACAACTTTACCGACCCTAGTGGAGAATTGATCTTCCGCTCTGGCTTCGAAGCATACTATGACCTTAAGGCGTGGAAGATGATTTACGAAGGCTGCAACTACGTTAGGCTCGTAAAAGGAGAGACAGTTGAAGTAAATGTTGTAATTTACCCCATCGGCGAACCAAACGGCTGTGTAGAATAATGAAACGTATTATCGCTCTTTTTGCTTTTTCAGCGCTGCTCCTTACGGGATGTCAGATAGAAAACCCTACTTATCCTTTTAGAATTAAGGTAACCAATCCTAGTGGTGTTGCTATTCAAAACGTAACCGTAGAAGCGTCTGTTGATGTTCCTGGATACCGGGAAGAAGCCTACTTTATTGGCGTTACTGGACTTGATGGTATTGTTGAATTTGAATACGACTACGAAGCTGTGTTCAAAGTGTTGGGAACACGTGGTGAAAACCCCTTCACACATATTGGTTGTGGCTTTATTAAACTAGAGCCTAATAAAACAGTAGAAACAGAAATCGTCTTACTTCCTTACGATCCTAGCGATCCAGGTTGTTAAGCGCGATTATTACGATAAGAAAAAAGCGGGCTAAAAGCCCGCTTTTTTTATAAATACCCGTTTGTCTTAAAATACTGAACAACAGCCTCCTTCATTAATATGGTTTGTTCGCCTGCCTTTAAGTTTGGCAGCGGCTTAAGCGCCTTAAAGTGTGGCCAGCCTTCATCGTCGCGTTTCTCAAATTCATAATAACCAAAGGGCTCTAAAATGGTGCATATTGCAATATGAAGCACGTTAATCTTTACGTCCTTTTTCATTTTAATGTATCCCATTTGAAGCTCTTGCGTACCTACAAGAAGTAAAACTCCGTCTAAATCTAAATCGCCATCTCCTGGGAACTGTTTCGTAAGTTTCTTTACTAATCGCTCCCAATCTTGCTTTAATTCTTCGCTTCTCATTAATTTGCCACTATTATGGTTGGACTAGACCTTGTTGTTGTCGTTTTCTGCGCCTTTCTTCTCGCCAAAGGTATATGGAAGGGCTTTGTAAAAGAAATTGCCGGAATCGTCGCTATAATAGGCGGTGTGGCCGTGTCTTTTCTGTTTCATGCGCAAATTCAGCCGCACATCTCTAGTTTCGTTGCAGAAAAGTACGTCCAATTGGCTTCTTACGTGCTCGTTTTCCTTGGTTTTTACCTGATCGTTATGCTGATTGGCAAGCTTCTGGATAAAATACTGCGTTCTATTTTCCTTGGAGGCATTAACCGCGTGCTTGGAGCTGTATTTGGGTTAATTAAGGCCTGTTTTTGGCTAACCCTCATAACATTTTCCTACACGAAGGTCCAATTAGGCATTGGTTTTAGTCACCCGCTCTGGGTGACCGATTCTATGTGTTATCCGTTCTTACTAGATCTGGTTAGCATAGGAGAAAGTTTAATTCCCGCTTAACGCAGCGCCGCTACTCCAGGAAGCGTTTTACCCTCTAGAAACTCTAGCATTGCTCCGCCGCCTGTGCTGATGTAGCTTACCTTGTCTGTAAAGCCAAATTTATTCACCGCTGCAACACTGTCGCCTCCGCCAATGAGCGAAAAAGCGCCGTTCGCCGTTGCGTCTGCCACCGCTTGTGCCACTTCTTTGGTGCCTCCCGCGTAATGATCAAATTCAAACACGCCCATCGGGCCGTTCCATATAATGGTTTTGCTTGAAGCCAATGCTTCGACAGCGTTTGCAATACTTTTTGGACCGTTGTCTAGACCCATATAGCCATCTGGAATCTCCCCAATCGCACAAACGCGCTCGGCGGGGGTGTCCGCAAATTCTTTTGTAATAAGGGTGTCCACAGGAATTAAAAGGTTACATCTTTTTTCTTTGGCTTTTTGAATAAGTTCTTTCGCTAAATCAAGCTTGTCGTCTTCAACCAAAGACGTTCCAATAGCGCCGCCCATCGCCTTTACGAACGTAAAACCCATGCCGCCGCCTATTATGACCGTGCCTACGTTATCTATCATGTTAGAAATAACACCAATTTTGGAGCTAACCTTTGCTCCGCCGACAATAGCCACTGTTGAATGACGGTTACTACCTAATGCTTTCGAGATGCTTTCTACTTCAGCGTTCATTAGATCGCCAAAGCCTTTGTTTTCCGGGGAAAAATACTGTGCAATAATCGCTGTAGAGGCGTGAGCCCTATGCGCTGTTCCAAAAGCGTCGTTCAAATATATATCTCCTAGTTCTGATAAGGCTTTGGCAAAATCAGCATCACCGCTTGTTTCTTCCTTATAGTAACGCAGGTTTTCTAACAAAACCACTTCGCCTGGCTGCGCCTTAGACACGGCAGATTCTGCCGCCTGGCCGATACAATCCTCTGCAAAATGAACCTTAGCGCCGACGGCCTTCTCAACCTCTCCCACCAATGCGTTAAGCGACATTTTTACCACACGTTCTCCGCCTGGACGACCTAAATGACTCATTAGAACCGGAATTCCGCCACCAGCCAAGACCTTTTTAATGGTCGGCGCAGCAGCTGTAATTCGTGTATTATCAGTCACAGCAAGGTTTTCATCCTGCGGAACATTGAAGTCAACGCGGATTAATACTTTCTTGCCTGTAAAGTCGAAGCTTTTCATATATTTTTGAGTGTTATTTCAGCGCCCAATTTACTACCCAATTTTCACTCTGCATTAGATGTTTAGCATATATAACAACCAAGATTTGATGGACCAGTTGATTGCTGCACACAACAGTAAAAAACTCCATCATGCAAATCTTATCTATGGCGGCGCAGGGGAAGATCCTTTACCCGTAGCGCTCTCCCTTGCAGCAATGCTTCTATGCGAAACAGAGACAGCCTGCGGGACTTGCCGAAATTGTAAACGCGTTGAAAAACTAGAACACCCAGATCTCAACTTTACATTTCCGTTTGTTAGTGGCGGAAACTCAGGAACGTCGGATGACTTTTTACAAGATTTTAGGCGCGCTGTGTTAAAAAACCCGTTTCTGGACCCCGATAGTTGGCAAAGACAGATAACGAGTAAAAATCAACAGCTGCAAATCCCTGTCAAAGAGATTCAAAACCTCCAACAAAAACTTAGTTTAACTGCGGCCGAAGGGGGAAATAGAGTGCTTATTATATGGATGCCTGAACATATTAAAACAACCGCTTCCAACAAGCTTCTTAAGCTCATTGAAGAGCCTTTACCAAACACCTTTATTGTTCTGGTTTCACACGGCAAGAATAAATTACTGCCCACGATAGTGTCTAGGTGCGCTCCGTGGTCCTGTAGGCCTCTAGATAACAATTCCTTCACCGAACATTTCCAGAGCAGCCCAGAACAAACCTCTAAGTTATTAAGCATGGTGTTTGCCCCAAATCTCGGTGCCGCAATTACCGCTTACGACGATCCAGAGAGTACGCAGATCGATAGATTTGCAGAATGGATGAGAACCTGTTATAAAGGCATTCCCACGGAAATCACAGCCGCTGTTAACGATCTTTCGACACTGCCAAAGGAGACTGTTAAAACACTGATTTTAAGGTCTTTACATTTTCTTGAGCGTGGTTTTTACCACAACGTTCAGGATACTCCAAACAGTGCTACCGACCTCGGCGCAATCAATGTGCAAAAACTTAGTGGAGCGGTGGTGCCAAAGGGTACGTTTGGAATCACAAGCTCTTTGGGCGCTTGTTTGAACGACCTCGAACGAAACGTTCATGTCAAAACAACTTTAACACACACCTCTTATGCTCTTCACAGAGCCTTTCGCGGGAACTAAGCGTTTTTAAAAATGTAAATAAGGGAGCTTTTATTATCTCTGCCTCCTTTTATATTACTTATCATGCCCCTTACAAACCCTTTAAGCCAATGGCGCGCCTTCTTTGTGGAGGCGCCTTCTTTGTATTGCTCACTGATCAAACTAATGTAATAACTGTCTAGCGCCATCGGCAACACTTTTTGAAGCTTAAAGCCGTTGCGTTCAACTGCTGTCTTCATGCTTTGTTTTGTGAAGTGGTGGACGTGTATTGGGATGTCCCAAGCGGCCCAGTCTGCTCCGTAATGCATTGCATCATGGCTCTCTGGATTAGGAACTGCAATAATTAAGGTTCCGTTCTCTGAAATCTTTGTCTTAAAGTCTTGAAGAAGACGGTCTATGTTATATACATGTTCTAAAACGTGCCACATTGTTATAGCGTCTACCCTTCCTCTTACTTCGTTTATAGAATTATAAACACTTCCAAACCTCGAAGCCTTCTCTCTCGCTCCCTCGTTGATTTCTACGCCCTGAACTTGAAATCCCTTCGATGCCATTTTCTCTAGAAACTGGCCTGTGCCACAGCCATAGTCTAGCAATGTGTTCCCAACAGTGTGTTTAGCAACGTGTCCGTGTTTCCACGAAAGATTAATGTCCCGCAAAAATTGATAAACCTGCGCAAAGATGGAGGAGTCGTCATCGGTATGACTTATATAGTCTGGGTTATCATAATACGGCCCTATCTCCTCTTCTCCCACACGGGGATTGGTAAAAATATGACTGCATGTGCCGCAAGACCATATATCAAACTCTTCCTTACTCGTGCTATGATCCTTGACGGTTTTGCTAAATGCTATGTCTATTTTTAAACAAGCCGGACAATGTGTTATTTCTTCTTTCATATTGTTTCACGTGAAACTATTACCTGCCCATGTAAACCAGCAGAACATGTATATCGCTTTGACTAATGCCGCTTATTCTAGACGCCTGTGCAATAGTTGCCGGTTGTATCGCCTTTAGCTTGTCACGGCCCTCATAACTTAGCCCTTTTACTTTGTCGTAATCGAATTTGTCTGGAATAGATTTGTTATTCAGGCGTTTCATCTTCTCTACATTTTCACGCTCTCTCTGAATATATCCACCGTACTTTATATCAATCTCTAGCTGCTCAATAATGTCTGCGCGCCACCACTCTTTTTGATCAAACTTAAGCTTAAAATCCTCAAGCTTCAAGTTGGGCCTGGCCACTAATTTGCTAGTTTTAATTTTCTCAGAGGCACTTTTTTCATCCTTTGATCGTAGCACATCGTTTATGAACGGAAGCGGCAGGTTTTTGTCTAACGCAAGATTTCCCTCCGCTATCAGCTGCTCCTTTTCTTTTAATAATTCAATACGCGCTCTAGACGCCAAGCCTATCTCGTGGCCTAATTTTGTTAGCCGTATATCGGCGTTGTCCTGACGTAGTAACAATCTATATTCAGCCCTGGAGGTAAACATACGGTACGGTTCCTCTGTGCCTTTAGTGATCAGGTCATCTATCAAAACACCTATATATGCGTCATTTCTGCCTAAGATAAAAGGAGCGTCGCCGCGCGTCTTTAAAACCGCGTTTATACCTGCCATTAATCCTTGACACGCGGCCTCCTCGTATCCGGTCGTGCCGTTTATTTGACCAGCAAAAAACAATCCGCTCACTAGTTTAGTTTCAAGCGTGTGTTTTAGTTGAGTAGGGGGAAAATAATCATATTCAATAGCGTATCCTGGCCGGAAGAACTTCGCGTTTTCGAAGCCTCTTACCTTGTGTAATGCTTCGTATTGTATTTCTACGGGTAAGCTTGAGCTAAATCCATTAACATAAACCTCTACCGTATTCCAGCCTTCAGGTTCAACGAAAATTTGATGCGACGATTTTTCAGAAAATCGGTCGATTTTATCTTCTATCGAGGGGCAATAGCGCGGACCTGTACCGCGTATTGTTCCGTTAAAAAGAGGTGACCGGTCAAAGCCCTTTTTTAACACGTCGTGCACCTCCTGAGAGGTGTGTGTAATCCAGCAGCTGCGCTGCTTCTTTAATACATGGTCCCCTTCAAAACTAAATTGTCCCGGGTTCTCATCCCCAGGCTGCTCTTCCATAAGACCAAAATCTAAAGAACGCCCATCAATTCTAGGCGGAGTACCGGTTTTCATTCTGCCAGCCTCAAAACCCATGGCCACAAGCTCTTCAGTGATGCCTGTACTTGCGCGCTCGCCGGCTCTACCCCCTCCAAAATTACGATCGCCAACGTGAATTAAACCGTTCATAAACGTTCCTGAGGTAAGAACAACCGTCCGTGATTCAAATGTTAAACCAAGCGCTGTGCGCACACCGTGAACCGTGTTGTCGGTTACGTTTAAACCTACCACCATGTCTTGAAACATGTTTACACCGGGTGTAGACTCTAACAACTCTCTCCAATACTGAGCAAACAACATGCGGTCGCTTTGAACGCGAGGGCTCCACATGGCGGGGCCTTTACTCCTGTTCAACATGCGAAACTGAATCATACTTTTATCAGTAATCAGCGCGCTCCCGCCACCTAAGGCGTCTATCTCGCGTACTATTTGGCCCTTGGCAACACCCCCCATTGCTGGGTTACAGCTCATTTGACCGATAGTTTGCATGTTCATTGTAATCATTAAGACGTTTGCGCCCATTTTGGCTGCGCTGTATGCGGCCTCACAGCCGGCATGACCACCGCCAACAACAATCACATCATATTTATCGTCAAGAACCATATTTATCTAAATAAACTAATACCTCGTCTTCCCTCCGTCGCATCTCGGTGGCTTGACCCTCTGTTTTATCCTTAAAGCCAATCAAGTGTAGTATACCGTGAGCAACAACCCGAACCAACTCTAATTTATAATCAACCCCTAGTAAACCAGCGTTATCTCTTACCCTATCGACACTAATGAATAACTCTCCGCTAATTTTTTTCCCTCTACTGTAATCGAATGTTATAATGTCAGTATAATAATCATGCTGCAGGTGCTCCTTGTTTATACTTAGTAGTTCCTCGTCTGAACAACCATACACTTCTATTTTTCCTAATCTCAACTCCGGATAGAGCGCTTTTATGGCACCCTTTACTTTGTCAACTAAGAATGTTTCTATTTGCATAACTACAGCTTCTTCAGCACAGGCAAAGGTAAGTCGGTCATCTTAGATTTTAACACCTTAAAATCAATGCTTTCACCTTCTTTTAACCCCGGTGCTTCTCCAGACTTGCTAGCTCTCTTCTCTCCATATTCGTCTTTATTAAAAACACTTTCTTCAACTTGCCACAGCCTCTCCTCTAATCTATTCAAGGCTTCCTCTGTTGTCTTTGAATTAAAAAGCAGCTCTTGCTTTATTTGTTCTAATTCATCAAGCATTTTACCTCGTGTTTCACCACCCGTTTTTAAAGACTCTTTCGCTAATTCTATTCTCTTCAATAACTCTTTCTCACCTGGTAACCCTGAAGTGCCGGGCTTGGTGCCTGTTTCACCATTTTTAAGATCTCCAGACTTTCCTTTCTCCCTTCCCCCTGGCTTCTTCGAGGGGTTAGGTGTCCCTTTTTTTCCTTCCTTGCCCTTGCCTGAGGTGGCTGGTTTACCCGAAGATCCTGGTTTACCTTTTTTACAATTCTTTTTTGCTTGATTGAGGCTCTTTTTCTCACTCTCTAAAAGAAAGTAAAGTGTTTGGTTAATATCGTTTAGCGCTGTTATCGCGTAACCAACATCGCTATCGAGACTCTTGCCATTTGCAATCTTCGCTTCAATAGCCCGCATCGCCGCATCTAGGTTTGTTCTTTTCTCTGCGAGTACTTGGCTAAGCATGGGTTCGTGAACCAGTAATAAATCTAAACTGTCGTTAATGGTTCTTTCGTTCGTTAATACCAGCTGCTGTGCGCGTGCTTTGTTAACAGACAAGGCTAGCCATCGCAGGTCTTCTTGAAATACACTAACCATCCAACTATCTTTTAGAAGACGTTTTATACGCGCTACATTGTCTTCTTGAACTTCGGAAATACTATTTGCCAGGAGTTGTTTCAATTTGTCGCTCGCCTCCTTCGCTTGCTGCTTTCTTTGTTCACCTTGTTCTTCCATGTTTTTCATGAGTTCAACAGGCTCTTCTGCTTTATTTAACTCGAGCTCTAGCAGCGCGTCTGCTGCCTTATTAATGGCGCTATCTAAGGCGGTATTCGAATTGGTATCCACCCTAGAAAGTAACTCTACAGCCTCTTCCATGCGCCAAAGTTCATCCAATTGTTTTAGAAGATCTTTTAAGCTTTCTGGTGTATCGTTCTTCTGTTTATTCGTCTCCTTATCTCTCTTTTTAACTTCTGAATTAGTTAATTCTCTTAATTCACTCTCTTTTTGCTCACGGTACTGGGTGATAACAAGTTCCTTATTCTCTGTAATTATACTTTTTAAAGCTTTTTCAGAGGCAGTATTCGTTAATTGAGCTGCGTTTAGCCTTGGTTTATTGATTTCCCTGAGTGTTGTGTTGTTGTTATTGTCTTTAACCCTGATCCTTATTATTGATTGGTTCTCCCAGGCTATATTTATAGTTCTTCGTAATCCGTCAATAGGAACAACCCTTGAATCAATGTTGACCTGCTTCAATCCATAATCATCACTCATTACTATTGAGATTGAATCTCTATCATTTTTTAACACCGTAATTAAAGGAGGTGCATCTTTTAGTAGTATAGTGGGTAGTTTTATTTCCCAATAACTAGACCTTAGTGCAATATCACCTCCATCCCAGATAAAAGTGTTGCTATCTGTTTCACGTGAAACATTGACCTTTATTTTTTCTATTAGTACACCTTGATATGTAATTGTAATTTCTGATTTTGGAAAAGCTTTAATAGTATCCTGTGTTGAATAGCTTGATAACCTTAAATAGTCGGGTGGTGATATAAAAGCACGCCAAGATGTAAGTTTTGGGATGCTATCACAAATGATTGTTTGTGTCTTATACAATCTACCGTTCAATTCCCAATCAATTGTTTCATTCCTTTTAATTAACATCTCTGGTTTAGAAGCGTTGTTATGAAAACCTTTTAATACCGGGTGATTTATCTCGAACACGGTATTAAATGCAGCACGAATAGTATCCTTGATGCCTAGTTCTTGAGTTTCCCTGGTAAACGTTCCTTTTATTAGCTCATCCTTACTTTCATTTAAAATGCTTTTTGGGCTACTTATTAAGGTTATTAGTAAGATTATAAACACACCAGTAATTAACGATACCGGTAGTTTTGTGTTTAAGTGATTTTTAAATTCCGGAATACGCAAGTGCGTTTTTTTTAAAACAACATTTTGCGCCCAGTGGTCTAACTCTTTCTTTGATAAACCTGTCGTCTCATTCAACCTGCCTTCATCAAATTGTTTTAATTCCCTTCCGAGTTTATTTAATGAATAAAAATTGAATGTTATTGCCTTTATAATGTACCGGATCGGCCAAAATAAGAATGCGCTTGATGCAATAAAAAGTAAGATTCCAGCTATCTTTCTAACCGTTGCTAACTCTGGAATGTAATAGTGGTTAACTACTGCTAACGAGACCGTAGTAATAAAACTGAATAATAATACTAAAATACTGTAATACAATGACTTACGTAGATAAACTACGCGTAAAAAACGCCGTAATTCTTGTAACTCTGTCATTATTACTTACTAATTGTTCGTCGACGAAAACTATTGAAACAAACCTACCTAATTATAAATTGGTCCAAAAAGGTCGTAGTAAAAATCCCACGGTATTATTTTTCCAAGATAACTACTGCGTCCAAAACGACTCTATTACTGATTGGTTCTTAAAAAATAACTATCAAGTCATTGTTGCGACCCGAATATATACGGATCCTTTATTTGTATTAAATACGGACCACCCAAAACTTCGGGAGATAGAAGGATTAACATTACTAAATTTATTAAATAACCATCCTATTGAATATGTGGCTGCTTCCGGTCTAGAAGTACACGCAACGGTAAACTGGTTTGTGAATACACCTTTAAAAGGAGGGTTTCTATTTCCTTATTATAAAAATAGTTTTAAAGACTATTTAATAGAGTGTATGTATAAAGAGCAACCCGTACTTCCGGGTTATCCATCAACCATTACTCCCGCTGAATTAATTACTTTATTAGAAACCACTCCTGCACCTAGTGGAACTTATGGTGAATACTCCCTTCGCTTCTTGCAAAATATATGGCAACAGCATCCTGGAATACAACTCACCTCTTATGAAGGTGATTTAATTTATAGAGTGGTTAAATAATTTAATTACAGGCAATTTTACCTACCCTTCTCTGATGACGACCGCCCTCAAATTCATGATTTAAAAACTCAGCAACTATTTCTTTTGCTTCTTTTGTAGATATAAAACGAGCTGGAATTGCTATAATATTAGCATCGTTGTGCTGACGAGCTAGAGCCGCAATCTCTGGAGTCCAACATAAGGCGCCGCGAATACCTTGGTGTTTATTCACCGTCATATTAATACCATTACCAGAACCGCAAATAACAATACCTAGATCAGCATCACCTTGCTCTACAGCTGTAGCAACTGCATGACCATAATCCGGGTAATCAACACTATCGCTTGAGAAAGGACCTTTATCTATTGCTTTGTTGTTTAAATTTTCAATTAATTGAATTAATACAGATTTTAATTCTACACCCGCGTGGTCACATCCAATTGCTATTTTCATACTCTCTAATTTTTTTATAAAGGTCGTAAATGTTGTGTATTACTTTGTGTATAAACATGCATAAGTAGATCGTATCCTTTTAAAACTTCTTCTTGCATATTTCAAAATTTTAACCAATTCAAAATATTCTTGATTTAAGCATTACGACTTAGAAATACTTCTTGCTTACTTACAAACCTTAAAAACAAGGATATCATCTGTTGATCACGTTTAATTTACCAACTTGTTGTTGTTAATAATAGTATTAACGGTAAACTTTAAATAGTAGTAATATCTTATTAACCAAGGATCTACGTAAATTATAATTGTTTATAAAGCTATAAACTAGTTTAAAAGATTATTTCATCTCATGAGTTATAACGGTTATCAACACGCTATATATATTACTATATACTTTTTAAAATGAATATAAATATTAATAGAGGAGACTGGATAGTTAAGAACTCTAATGAAGCTTATGAAAACGCTTGGATCACTGTTCGTCACCATGACGTAATTACTCCAGGAGGTACTAAGGGGATTTATGGAGAAGTTAATTTTAAGAATATAGCTATCGGAATCATTCCTATCGACGAAGATGGGTATACCTGGCGTGTGGGGCAATTCAGATTCCCGTTAAACGCATACAGCTGGGAAATTCCTGAGGGCGGTGGACCCTTAGGAATAAACCCTCTAGAAAGCGCAAAACGTGAGTTACAAGAGGAAGTGGGTTATACAGCTGACGAGTGGACTGAATTTCTTCAAATGGATTTAAGTAACAGCGTGACGAATGAACGTGCTATGGTCTTCTTAGCGGAATCTTTAACCTTTTTAGGTACATCTCACGAAGACACGGAAAATCTTCGCTTAGAACGCCTGCATTTTAGTACACTTTATAATCAAGTGCTTAATGGATCAATAAGAGACAGTATTAGCGTTGCAGCAGTTTTAAAACTAGCTGCAATACGTCCAGATTTTTTAGAAATTAAGAAATGATCTGAACCGTTCAAACACGATTTCAACCGCAGCCTCATTTGGGTGAGTTCCATTATCTTTAAAATAACTGTAATCCCTTAATTCATCTGTAATTATTTCATAACTAGGGAAATACAAGCAGTTAGAATATTGCTCCACGAGTGATTTTATACTTAGTCGTAAAATAGATTTACTGATAAAGTTTTCTTGTAGACCGACCTTCGTATATTTTACTGGGCTAACAGTAAAAATAATTTGCCAGTGCTTAGGTACATGAGTTAAGATTGAAGTCCAAGCTTCAGAGATTTCATCTAACTCGAGCAACCTACGCTTGAAGAGATCTTGAGGTAGCTTATGGCAATTATTAACAATAGTCCCGTTCATTTCCCAACAATGCGCTGTACCAAACGAAATAATAAGCACTGGATGTTCACTTCGGTTTAAATGATCGCGGGCGTTGGTTTGAGCATCATTGATAAACG
>Ga0209223_10000819_pt1 | contig 35496 bp, 33 predicted proteins | sample COG_06_FD_184750 | JGI IMG/M metagenome (GOLD analysis project Ga0209223, IMG submission 184750) | Pelagic Microbial community sample from North Sea - COGITO 998_met_06 (SPAdes) (version 2) | ecosystem: Environmental > Aquatic > Marine > Neritic zone/Coastal water | place: Helgoland, sampling...
AGTTTCATCAGTTTCATCAGTTTCATCAGTTTCATCAGTTTCATCAATATTATGTATATAAGGTTCATTGTCGCTGTTTTCTCCTTCATCTGGTTCTTCTTCACTTGCTCGCATTGAAGCCGATTCTTCACAATACGTGCACCGTGTGCCATATTCTTGTAGAGTTCGCCGACATGTTCTACAACGCGCATTGTAATTTCGTATATCATAACGACATATCGGGCAACGAACATTTCCTTCAAACCAACGATTGATGCCTTCTTGACTAAACACGTGTCCGCAATATGTGATTTGCGTCAACAATTGTTGTTCTTCAAACGGTTCTAATGTAATGGGACAATTATGACTTAAAATGCGAGTGTTGTCTGAGTGATAGATAATCGGTCTGGTTGCGTTAGTAATTTGTTCCGGTGATGGACGGACAATCACGTTTTCCATACTGGTGGTTGTAAATGGCATACTCTGAAGCAATATATCAATGTAATTGGATGTTTCTATTGGAGAACGAGTAGGTGGACTTTGTCTCGGTAGTCGCTGTGTGGTGCGCTCTTGCAGTAGAGTGGGGTCATATGCGAACCGAGAACTTGATGGTCTAGGTATAGTTGGTTCGCGTGTATGGTCGTTTCTACTCCCACGCAGATGGATATCTCCGCGTATATCACCAACCATTTGTAAAATTTGCCGGATATTCGTATTATAATCACGAATATTATTGTTATATTGTGTAGATATATCACGCAAAGCATGTATAACGGATATATAATTGGAAAATTGTTCATTGGTGTTCATAGTAGGTCTGGGAGTAGGTGCGGGTGTGGGAGTGGGTGTGGGAGTAGTCCTCGGTGGTTGAATATTAAATGATAATGGATAGCGATTTGTTTGTTGCCGTTGGGGTTGATGACGGTTCTCATTCGCGTATATATCTACAATACTGTCTAAAAGTTCGTCTAGTCCAGTCCGCTCATATTGATTGTTAGCATTTGACATTAATAACAAATGAAAATGATGTAAAGATATTATTACCATAGAAATTAATATCTAAATGGATTTAACAAAATATAATGATAAAGGTCTCATCGGGTTACATAATCTTGGAAATACTTGCTACATAAATGCGTGTATTCAAATATTGAGCAATACCTATGAGCTTCACGATATTCTGGAAAGTAAATCGTTTCAACAACACTTAAAAAATGACGATGACGGAGTGATTACGAAGGAATGGAATGATCTACAGAATGTAATGTGGAGTAAAAATGGAAAATTAAGTCCGCAGCGATTTATTCATTTTGTTCGTACGGTTGCCGAAAAGAAAGGATATACTTTATTCAGTGGATATTCGCAAAACGATGCTTGTGAATTTGTCTTATTTTTCCTAGAGATTATACATAAAAGTGCATCACGTAAGGTAACGTTTGTTATTAATGGAAATGTTCATAATGAGACGGATAAGCTGGCGCTGCAATGTTATAACACAAAGAAGACGATTTACGAAAAAGACTATTCAGAGATGTTAGATTTGTTTTACGGTCTCTATTATAGAAAAATTGTGTCCATGAATACAAAAAAAATTCATAGTATTAATCCAGAACTGTTTTTTCTGCTGAACTTACCAGTTCTAGAAAATAACCAACCGTTAACTACACTAGATCAATGCTTGCGGACTTACTTGACCCCGGAAAAGTTAACTGGTGAAAATGCGTGGTATAATGAGGAGACAAAGCAAAAAGAGGATGTTTATATTGAGACAGGGTTCTGGAGTATTCCTCGCGTGTTTGCTGTAAATTTCTCTCGTTTTAGTCCATTCGGGCAAAAAATCCAACATGTCATAGACTTTCCGATTGATCATCTGGACATGAGTCCGCATGTAGATGGTTACAATCCAGAGTCGTATAAATATGAATTGTATGGCATTGTGAATCATATAGGCAACATTAACAATGGTCATTATACCGCATTTGTAAAAAATAGCCAGAACCAATGGTTTCATTATGATGATGAAATTATCCAAAAAGTATCTGGTGAACAAATGTTAAAAACGCCTCACGCGTATTGTCTATTTTATCGTCAAAAAAAATAGTTCGTTATAATATATTGAAACAGAACATATGAGCGAAACGATTGATATGTCTAATAATGTTATACCTACACAAGAAAATAACAATATCTCTACAGAAAACAACGCAATCATTCAAAATACAGTGACCGAAGAGCCTGTGGAGAGTGAGGGTGAGTTTATGGATAAGTTGTTTTCTATGGACACGTCTACTATGATAATGATTTTTGTTGGTGTAGTGATGGTGATTTCGTTGCTTTTAGGAAGGTTCTTTGGTAGCAGCGGAGAAAGCGGTTCTTCTGTGAATGGGTTCATCGGTAAAATGGTGGATGTTGTTCTATTGGGCATGTTGGTACTGTGGGGCGTTTTCTATTATCAAAGCAAATCTGGAAATATTTTTAACGAAGAGGATTTTAGTAACTTTTACAATTCGGCATTGGAGTATTTAGATGATGCGAATTCTATATTCTCGTCTGGATTCTTGTTGATAAGTTTGTATTTTATTGTCTATTTATTCGGCATCCCTATGACTCGTGAGAACAAACCCATCAGTATTTCTATTATTGAAACCGGCTTGATTTCTTCGTTCGTAGTAATTGTATTTGTCAGTTTTTTCAAATATGTATTGGATATTTCTATCATGGACCTCATTGATACAATTAAGCAAGGCATACGAGGAGAGACGCCCGAGGAGAAGGTGATTGCTACAGACATGAGTGGTGGATTACCTCCTTTGGAAGAGAACGAAGTCTTCAATATCTCAACCAATGCGTATACCTACGAAGATGCGCAAGCAGTGTGTGGTATATACGATGCCGAATTAGCGACGTATGACCAAATTGAAGAGGCGTATAACAATGGCGCGGAATGGTGCAGTTATGGTTGGTCTGCCAACCAAATGGCATTCTTCCCTACACAGAAAAAGACATGGGATAAATTACAAAAGTCGGAGACGCACAAGAATAACTGCGGTCGTCCAGGCGTAAATGGAGGTCATATTGCGAATCCTTATATCAAATTTGGTGTAAACTGTTATGGCAAAAAACCCAAGGCGAGTGAATCGGATATGAAACACATGAAGGCAAATGAAATTCCTACCTTACCTCCCAGTAAAGAAGAGAAGGAAAAACAAGATAAGATTCAAAAATGGAAGGACAACGCAGATGAAATGTTGCGTGTCAATGGATACAACAAAAAACGTTGGTCTAAGTATTAATTTGAATCACGTATTGGAAGGATATAGCGTAGAAAATTGATTTACAAATATGAAGTAGACCTATTTGTAAATAACAACAACAATAATAACAATATAATTCTCCGCAATGAACGAGGCGATAATGGCATTTGCTGTGTGTATGTGCATGTGTATGCCAGTGGCATGCTTTTCGGATTTTGCTGAATCCAAACAAACCTTTCAATATCTTGCGAAAGATATTATCCAAAAAGATGATGAACTTCTTATATTGGCCAAGAGTGCGTTATATGACTACACCCACCGTAAGAAGTTATCAGAACCCGAATTAATGAGATGTCGTGAAAGAATAGTAAACCGATATCAGGAATACAAAATGATGAAAAGAGACAACGAATTCAAAATTCCTCGTAAATATATGGTAGTTCGCATGGACGAATTCTTGGATTTCTTACAATCCCTACCTCCTGTCTAAACAAATAAATACACATAAAAATAAAATCGTTACAGAAATAGGATGGTTTCTCTAACGATTTTTTTTCGTTTTGTTATTCTTGCGCTGTCTTGTCGCATTTTGGAAAATAGAATCAAATAAGTCATCTGGGATGGTAGCGACCTTGTTCTGTTTGATAGATATGCTGGAACAAGGGGTAGGGGACTGCAAGACAAATCCGGCAGGAATTAACAAATCTTTAAATCTATTCGCGGATTGGGGCGCGTAGAATGGGTTGTCGCCTCCATAGATTGTCTGATTGTTCTCAATGAAGTGTTGTAAAGAATATCCCCCAACCGTTTTGTCGTTACTATATTGATATTTTGAAACAATTGGTGAATCCATTTATAATATTCATAGATAAAATTACTTGTTGTAATGACGCTTAATATCCAAAGATGTGTTGACTTCACGTTTCTCTTTTAAATACGATACAATCAGTTTCACCTGTTCGTCGTCTGCTATAATTTCATGTAGACGTTTTTCAATGTACCCAAAGGAGAGGGGCGTGTATTCTTTCTTTTCGAAGAAGCGTAATTCTCCGTCACTAATTTCAATGTGATTGTTCAACTTGTTTTCAGTCATGTAGTTACAAATATTTTTTCCAATGTCGGTTTTCATTTCACGCATCTTCTTCGTCCGTTCGTTGATTTCTTTTAACTTTCCTTCGATTAATACCCATTTCTGAACGTTTTCAACCAGTTTCGTCTTTTCGCTGTTATCCACCAACTGCATTTGATTATCCATGTATAATTACTAAATAAGCATATTTTATATTCTATGAATAAATGCATTCGTTACACCATCGGATACAGTGTGTCTTCATGTTTATACTGGATATATGGTTTCATATGGAACATACTTACTGGTTAATCGTAATAGCAAAAATAAGTTAACCAAAATAATGATGAATAAAAATAAATTGAAAAAGCAAATGAACCACACGTAAAAATAAATTTCGTTATAGACAATATCGGTTACTGGTCGCAGAATTTCCTTTATGTTTTGTTTCATCTCTTTGTCTTTAAAAAATGATAAAAATGTTTCTTTGATTGTTGCCATAGTTTATTTAGTGGGTTATTTTTAATTTATACATTATACGAATTGATTCGTGTAATAACATAAATAAAGAACTGACAATCTATATATTATATTTCACCTATGCAGACTATTTATCGTGGAAACAAAGCCTTTCAACAATTTGATTTTAAGACCTTGTCACTGAGTTCCCCAATTCGGGTTGGAAATGGGAATTATTTTATGAAATACAAAGCGAATGAACAGTCACTCTATGTTCAGCCCCCGCAATGTTTGACTAAACAAGGTATCATTAACGTATCAAAGAAATACTATATTGATTTGTTATTTACAAATGATGATGCGGATTTTATTCAATGGATGGAAAAACTAGAAGAAACGTCGGTTCAATATATTTATCAAAATCGCGCCAAGTGGTTTGATGGCGATATGGAGAAAGACGATATTGAGAACTATTTTTCGTCGCCGTTTCGCATCTTCCGTTCAGGAAAGTATTATATTTTACGTGTGGGAATATCAAACACATTGGGAGTTCCCGGCGTAAAAGCATATGATAGCGACCAGAATGAAGTATCCATTGACGAAATAAATGATACGACACAGATTATGTGTATTTTAGAAATAAAGGGGGTCAAATGTGGCACCCGTAATTTCCAAATTGAATTAGAGACAAAGCAACTTTTGATAGTGAAACCCAGCAATCCTTTTGATAAATGCTTATTCAACCTGAATGATTCGGTATCTTCTTCCCAAACGAAATCACCTGAACCTGTAACGATTCCAGTAAAAGAAGAAATTGAGGACGCTGACCAAAGCAATAATGACGTGATTCTGGAAACAGTTGATGAACCGGTGGTAGAAGATATCGTATCCAATCCTCCACTGAACGAGGAAATACCCGAGGTTCCTCTGGATATCTCATATAATTTAGGAATTACATCTGAAACTGGATATATGGACGAACCAGACACTCAAGAGGCTACTGATTTAGAAAATGTATCTACAAGTTTGGAAAATATGAAAAACGAACAGGATTTAGGAGAACAATTGGAGATTATGAAAGAGCCTTTTGACATTCAGTCAAATGAAATGGAAGAAGTAGATTTTCCATTAGATAATTTGGAAAAGGATGATACGATTATATTAAAAGAACGGAATGATATTTATTATGAAATGTATTACGAAGCGCGAAGAAAAGCCAAAATGGCGAAGGAAATGGCGCTGAATTGTTATTTAGAAGCAAAAAATATTAAAAATACATATATGCTGAATGATCTTCAAGAAAGTGACAGTGACGAAAATATGAGCGAGATGTGAAAGTCTAGTTGAGTATACTTTCCATATTTTAGGAATTTATAAAATTATAGAGCAAATAATTTTATCAAGCGTTTATATATAAGTAAGCATGTTCAAAAAAATTCAATCTGGACTCGCAAAGTTCTTCACCAAAGATAAGACCACCATTATTATGATGGCTCTTTTATTGATTGTCCTTGTTGGTGGTCTTTACACCTACAACAATGGCAAGCTCCTTGTTCGCGACAACATGGAAACTGGTGCTGCCATGGAGGAGAAGAAGGTGAAAATTGAGGAACCCAAGAAGGAGGGTGAGGTTAAGCCCAATGATGCCCCTGTCGCCGGTTACGATATGCAGAAGGTGGCGAACCCCGCTGACCTGCTTCCCAACGACGAGAACAGTAAGTTCGCCGAGTTGAACCCTAATGTGATGACTGCTGACGGTGTCGCCAGTGGTGATATGCTTGAGGCCGGCCACCACATCGGTCTGGATACCGTTGGACAGACCATGAGGAATGCTAACCTTCAGCTTCGCTCTGACCCCGTCATTGCCAAGAAGGACGTCGGACCTTGGATGACCAGCACCATCGAGCCTGATCTTGCCCGCACTCCTCTTGAGCTCGGAACCCGTTAAACAGTTGAACAACCATTGATATAACAATACTATTATACAATACTATTGTTAGTAAGTAGAAAAATACACCACTATATATATAGTATGCCTTCTTCAGACAGTTTAGGATGGATTATGATATGCCTAGTTTTATTCATCAGTTATTACATTTATTATGATAATATTGAGAGCTTTCAATTGAAATGTATTGTATCTGGCGTGGATGGTAACAAGTATTGCGTTCGTGACCGAAAAGATATCAATAAGGCTGCGGATTTGCTTGCCGAAGTCACAACGAACTGTAAAGAGCTAGTGAAATATGTAGGCGAAAAGTATTCCGACCGTGAAAATGTGAAGCGTCTTGTGGAGAACTTCAATCCCAAAAAAATAACAGAGACGTTACCTACTAGCACATATACGGCCTATAGTGAGAACAAAGGAGAAAAGGTTGCGTTCTGTTTGAACCAGACTAAAGAAAACAACAATCATCTCATTGATAAACATACACTGACCTTTGTTGCCATTCATGAATTGTCTCATGTTATGACCAAGTCTATCGGTCACAAGAGTGAATTCTGGGAAAATTTCAAGTTCTTATTGGAATGTGCGAAAGAGTCGGGTATTCACGTTCCTACTGATTACAAAAAAGAACCCCAGCAATATTGTGGTATGAAAATCCAAGATAGTCCCTATTACGATGCGTAAATTGAGGGGTTATGTTGTCTATAAAATTGAAAAGGTTATAGACAACCTGTGTATATCAGTAAACTATACCAACCATAAGCAAACACTTTCACAAACTCAACTATGCTAGTCAAAGATATCGAGAACGATTTCATTCAGCGTATGAAGGCGACCGAAAATCATCCGAGTCGCAGTCGGTTATCTAAATCTATGGATAGCAAATGCAGTCGTATCTTACACGATGCTCTTACGAAAATACGTAATTACATTACAGAAAATAAAAATAACCTCCCTTCCGAACTATCTGACCCGGGATATACCGTGCAATTTGGAGTGATAACGGAAGAACCAAATAGCGTGATGCAATACCTTTCTGAACTCATGTTGACCAATACAAGCGACGTTCACGACGACACGCCTAGGAAGGAGGGAGGGGTATACAAAGGATTCTATTGCCTCTTGACGAATGAGTATTATAGTGTATCTAAGTATTTTGAAGCTCCCTATGAATTGAACAATGGTGACATAGGCACTTCCTATTCGGTGGATGCTGACGAAGATATTCCATATGAATCTGGGAGTTCACTCCATAGTCTCTTCGCTTTTGTTTCTGAAACACAGACAGAATACGACCGATTGTGCGATGAAGTGTATTTTGAGTATCAGTGTATTCACAAAGAATCCAGAATTCGTCATGTATACGAAACAATCATGTATCTAAGCACCATATATTCAACCTTATTGGGTTACAGCAACAGACAACAATCTATGTATAAAGTATTTATTACCCACATTAATCGTTTAATCAGTGATATTGGAGATGAAATAAATACAATCTCTGTAATGGCACTCCCCAACGAGAAGAATAATGCGAGACTGGCATATTACGATAAAGCAAGATACGATATGGAACAAGTATGTAATCAGATCAAGCAATGGCCGATAGAGACACAATTGCATCTTCACAGACTAACCAACAGGTATATCGCGAGCAGGGACATATGCGGCAATATCAAGGATTTCTTGTAAACAAATTGTAACATCATAAAAAGTAGACATTTCTATTTTTTATGTTAGGATATTAGGATGGGACTTATGCGGCGAGTCTCAGACCACCAATCAGATTGGCGCCCAGACCGAAACCGGCTCCACCGCGAGCAGACTCACCCATGGAAGGGATGAACACATCCAGAATAGCAAAAGTAGCAGCAGCAGTGAGGGCAATCACGATGATTTCCTCCACATTAGGCTGCTTCTTGGGGATTGCGAAGGCAGCAAGGGCAACAACAAGACCCTCGATAAGATATTTGATAGCGCGCTTGACCAGCTCAGTAAGATCGAACATTGTATTATAATATAATACAATATAAAAATATTTATAACTTTCTAAATATTGTGAAAACAACTAAGCGAAAAAATACTTAAATACTTCACATTTATAAATAAGTATAATAGAAGATGAGTCACGAGAAGAAACTTCTAGACGACGGGACCAATAATCCTAAATATATTGATTTGTGCGATGAAGACCAGTCAATCGCGGGTCAGAAATTTGCCTGTATGTCTTTTGTTTCCCCCGAGAAGATTTTGAAGAAACGCGAGGTATATTTGTTTGACCAGTTCGTGAAGAATTGGGAGTTTTCTAAATCTATGGAGCGTTATTTTGAATTTGTTCATTTTATCGCATATAAGTATAATCTGAAGGTAGAGGGGCTGATTGATGACTTTAATGAGTTTGTAAAGGAAGAGAGTGAGAAGTTGAAGAAGAGTGGCATTGAGGACGATTACAAAAACTTTTTAGATAAGCAGGAGGATAAGGTGAATGAGAAATTTAATCGCGAACATGCTTTCCAGACATCCGTGCGCGGATTAAAGATTCGTGGCGTGTATCCTAGTCAGGACGAAGCAGAGGAGCGCTGTAAGAAGCTTCGTGAGCAGGACCCTAACCACGATATTTATGTTGGACCCGTTGGTGTGTGGATTCCCTGGGACCCGGATGCATATAAGACTGGGCGCGTTGAGCACATGGAGGAGGAGTTGAATGCTCTTCATAAGGAGAAGATGAAGAACGAGGAGATGGCCAAGAAGGAGTTCGAGGAGCGCGTGCGCGAGACGAAGAAGAAGGCCATCATGGAAAATATTGAGAAGGCCAAGGTCAGTGGCAATCAGTTGACCCAGACCATTGACGGGGAGGGTAATCTATCTGGAGTTACCGAGACCGTTGATTTTGATTCTCGCGAGGTCTCAGACGCTGAGTCTACTCAGTTGCGCAATGAGCTGTTTGTCGAGTCCAAGAAGGAGGAGGCCAAGAACGGCAACATTGAGATGGTGGTGGAGGACGTGGATGAGGACAATGCGGATTAAACGTATTGCGATTATCATTTAATTATTGTTTTGTAAACCATATTTATTTACAAAACAATTCACATTTTGTTTACCATGACTTCTTTGATAACACTTCTAAGTATTTTATCGCGGAATTGGCGTGTTTCTTGTTCTCCCAGACCTCCTAAGACTGCTTGGGTGAGTTTCATATATTCCATGTTTTCAGGCGAGTCAAACGTATTGTATTCTGGATGTTCCTCTGTCCATTGTTTGATATTCCGACAGTTTTTGTTAGAGACTTTTTCCACGATTTCAGTGAGTTTCTCTTTGGAGTTGTTTTCTTTTGACCATTCGTCATTTTCGCGGATATACAGAGTTTCTCGTTTCATATCGGTACAATGAAGAGGTCGCTTACAGATGTCCAATTCTTGAAGTTTGTTGACCAGTATGCGCGAAATGCCTCCCACATATCCCAACCGACTTGTTTCGGTAAGGTCTTCCATATTCAGTTCCATGTTCTCAAGAAACTCAGACATGTTGATCGCATTCTTACATTGTTCGTTTAAAAAGAAATTCAAGTTGAATTTTTGGTTATTATTGATAGTCTGGTTTTGAATTGTGTTGCCTGTATATTTTACAGCGTGGATAAGTTGTTTATGTAATTCGTTGTTTTCGTGTTGCTGTTCTTGGATCTCTATTTGCATGCCTTGTATTTGTTTGGATTGTTCCATCATGAGTTCTTTAAACTCTTGATTTTGTTTCAATATATCAATAAATACGTTTGTGTCTGGAATCGCATTTTCCGATTTGTCTTTTGTATCCGTTATATCTGTAATTGAGCACTTTTGTTGATGTTTCCAATGTCCTGACTTCGTATTGAATGTTTTTTCGCAATTCTCACAGGCGTAAAAATCGTTTCCAAAAGTTTCCTTGTTATGCTTACGAGTGGATAAATGTCGGGACCAATCACTCTTCTTGCTGCATTTGAATAGACATTTATTACAGTAAAAATCGTCGGCGTTTTTTTGGCGCTTTTTTATTTCCATTTACACTATACATGGAAACCGTTTTTACACCTAAATACTTTTGTCAAACAATTATAAAAAAAAAGTATGCAGCCAAAATGAAAAACATAAAACACGATTTACTGCATTATGCTTTGAACCAAAAATGTGTGTTTTTGCAAGAAAAAACTTTTCTGAGAAAATGAAAATTGGACATTTTTAAAAATGTCCAAAAGTGCAAATCTGAAAAACTTTTTTGTTTTGTAAAAAAACATGCACTTTTGAAATTATCACTATATATATAAAATTGATTTCGGATTCGCTCTATATACATAGTCAAACGAAAATATAACAACGATAAATGATGTTTGGTGCAGCAAATATGATAATCAATCCGGGTTGGAATAGTGAGAAATGTGTATATACCGCTCCTAAACCAGCAGTATTGAACGATAATGTATTTATGTATATAATGAATCACCTCCTACAGACCGATATGTGTACATCTTTTCAACATTCTGATTTAATGGATATATTTATCCGAACATATGATACAAAACAATCCAAATACCAGAACCTACATCGGATTCAGAATAATTGCTTTGTATCAAATGAACAAAAAGAGGAATATAGTAAGTTGTTTACAGCAAGCCAGCAGGTGTATATGGCCTGTCGTCGGTTAGCATTTGTGCATAAATATAAGAAGGCAGTGATTGGGAATACAACGGATATGTTAATGAATGACATTCATGAAAAGGAACGGAACGTGATTAAGCTGTATCATTTCGGTTCTGTATTCCTATTTCGTAAAAGCGAAATCAATCGCATCGTTGAAAACTCCATATGTAATACTGAATGGATGTTTGCGAATCCAAATCCTGTCAAAAATCCTTTTAATAACTTGCCCTTTTCAAAAGCAAACTTGTATACTCTGTATTTTGGAATAGTGGACAATATGTATTTATCAAAATTGCCTATGGTATTTTATAACTATTTCTTGTGTGAATTTAACCTAAAAACATTTTATGAACAGAACCAATCGGTCATTCGCGACAAGGGGATTCATGATTATTTGAAAAATACGGAAGTAGATGAATTATATAGCGATATACTTGATATGTTAGATTACGTGAAACTGTATACCAGCGATCGCATCAGGTTTGATATATCCAAAGATTGTTGCAAATGTTGTATAGTAAAAGTAATGAAATCGTATTTGAAGTTGTATTTTACATATAGATACTCGCTGAATAAATACGAGAGCCAGCATGCGTTTTATGAACTACGTCACAAATTGTTTCATCTGATGGAGCACAACCCGACATTTGGTCGTAAACAGTTTGTTCGTTCACATGTTGGCTTGGATAATAAGATCAGTTTTACTACGAAATTCCTTCTAGACCATCCGACTACATATACGAAATTTGATAATCAAGAATACAAAACTACACATTTGAGCACGTCCTTTGTAGCAAATGACCTTCATGTGAACGACAATCACGAACCGCCTGTAACGACGACAAGTGGGAGGATGGTTGGACATATTCAATACAGTAGTCATTATAGAAATAGTGAATTGAATGAAACAGAGTCAGACACCGATTCAGATGATGAATCAGAGGAAGATGCGACTATTATACCTCCTATTCGTCAAAGACGCACCACAGAAGGGGAAGAAAGGGAAGAAGGGGAAGTAATGAGTGTCACGGATGATGAGGCGAACGGTGGGCTGGGACCAAATACTGACTTAGATGAAGGTGAATTGGCAAGTTTTATAGATGATGCCGAAGAAATAGATTATATTTTGGATAGATTAGGTGATATAGACCTCTTAAACGATATCAGCGACTAAAAATGAATATGTATGTTACCATTTTGTCTTCTTAACATTAATAGATACCGCACTCTTTTTCTTGTTCTTATTGGGGTCATACTCTTCCTCATCATCCGAACCCATATTTTTTGATATGTCCCAGAATTCTTTTGAACCTAATCTGAATTTCGGATGGTCTTCGGCTTTATACCAGAAAATTTGGTCATTCAACTTGTTTGATTTTGAGTTGTTATTGATGACTAGACATTCGTAATTTTCAGTTGTTTGGTCCATTACAGTGCAGAAAGATTCGAGTGTAGGGAACATACTTGCATAATTCTCCCAAATACGTTTTCTGTTAGTTAAATAAGGTTCTCTTAGAAGAAACACGTAATCTATGTTCGTTCTCAAGTTAGGTGGAATACCTAGAGGATACTGCATGGTGATGATGAGCATAATTTTCCAGTGGCGTCCATTCATGAAGAGTAGACGCATCATTTTGTCTCTTGACCAAGACGCATCGTATAAACAATCATCTAGAATCACAAACGCTCGGGGGTCTATGGTGGACCGCTTGTAAGTCGCGATTTCCTTATTCATTTGCTTTAGCACAGTTTTTTGTCTTCTAAGAACATTTTCAATCAAAACAGTATTATACTCTTCGTGGATAAACAGTTTAGGGACGTGTTCGGAATAGAATCCGTTACCTGCCTCTGTTCCTGATATCACTGTTCCAATCGGAATGTCTTGATGATAATACAACAAATCTCTCACTAAGAACGACTTGCCTGTATCACGACGACCAATCATCACAATAACCGGTCCCTTGTTCTCGTTCGGTTTAAATGTAATTTCGCGCATATTGAATTTTCGTAGTTCCAATGCCATATCTGTAAAGTGTAATACTAAATATAAACATATTATTAAGTATGTTTTAACGGAATTATTATTAGTTAGCAGAAATATTATTAGTTTGTGTTAATAAATATAAATATATTCAGCTCTTATAAATAAAAATTGTACACATATGTCTAGGTTCTCAATACATGTAGTTGAAGACATGAGTAAGAATTTTGCGAGCTTCAATACACCAAGCTTTCACAAAGATGAAATAGAACATCCACAACATCTATTGGAGAACATACAAGAATATATTCCAATCTACCAAAGGTTTTTTGATATGAGTAGCAACATGCATAATAGCATGTCCCTAAATCATCGGTATCATCTTGTAACTGGACGAGACGTGTATGACTGCCAGGATAAGACGCTCATAAAGAAAGACTTTTTCGTGAAATATTCTCCGTTGTTGGATCCCTTGAGGTATATGATAGGAAAGTACGATAATTATGGCGACACAAAACATACATTACCGTCTGTCATAAGAAAACATCCCATATCAAAACTGGAAGATGTCAATAACTCGGCATATACCGATGGGTTTTTCTATTATTTGACGAGCAGGTTGGGCCAACACTATCACTTTCCACATGGAATTGACTATTACGGAAGTTATTTAGCCATTCAGAAATATTACAAGATCAACGTAGAAGACGATCTTGAATACCTGAGTGGGGCTCCATATTTTAATGAGAACCTAAATAGATTATTTGTAATCACGAACAGCGACTGTGAAAGATACAATGGAACTTGTAAGAACAAAGAACCATTACAAATTACAAAAACAATCAAACATAACGTGACTACCTATTCACTAGATAATGTAGACACGGATGCTGTGGCCGATATTACTTCAAGCGATAGTAGTGAACTCATATATGAGAACAACAATGTAATAGAGAAGACGGACCAGTCATCCGAAAGTAGTTCTACTACTAGTTCATCCAACAGTTCATTGAATTATAGCAGCGGGGAAAGCGAAAACAACGAAGATAACGATTCGGAGGAATGGGAAACTGAAGATGAAAGCGATAATTCTTCGTCGTCTACGGATAACGAGGCGCATGCGATTATATATGATTACCCTGTGCAGATCATATGTTTGGAGAAGTGTGAATGCACACTAGACAAATTGTTTGAATCCGAGCAAGTAAATGTTGAAAACGGCGCAAGTATTCTGTTTCAGATAGTGATGGTCTTGCTATGTTATCAAAAGGTATTTCATTTTACACACAACGATTTACATACAAACAACATTATGTATAACGAAACCGAACAAACACATCTGGTCTATAAATATCTAGGTCAACACTACAAGGTTCCTACACACGGCAAGTTGTTCAAACTCATTGACTTTGGCCGAAGTATATACAAATATGACGGAAAAGCTTTTTGTAGCGATAGTTTCGCACCAAGTGGCGATGCGTCTTCGCAATATAATTGTGAGCCATATATGACAGAAGATAAACCGCGCATAGAACCGAATATGAGTTTTGACTTATGTAGATTGGGGTGTTCTATCTATGATTTTATTATGCGAGGCGAGGATGAAACCAAGTATAACGAATTACAAAAAACAATCGTTAGATGGTGTACGGACGACAATGGTAAGAATGTATTATATAAGAAAAATGGAGATGACCGATATCCCAATTTTAAACTATACAAGATGATTGCGCGAACCGTCCACAAACATACTCCTGCTGAACAATTAAAATTAGACTATTTTAAACAGTTTGCATGCGAGAAACCGGATACATCTTGCGATGTAGTCGACATAGATGCGATGTTATACCACGGATAAAGGGTTCATATATATTTCATACGTAAAAGTATAAAAGGGTTTCCTAATAATAAGGTATGAATGAATATTACATGTATCAATATCTGAAAAGAGACCGTCAAATATCATTAGCAATCAGAAAACAAGAAATATGGCGTCAAAAACAGATAGACATCTATTACCGAAAAGGACGACCCCTTTTCAAAAAAGATAAGAAAGTTCTATAGTAAAATATACAAGTTACTATAGAATCTATGACCATTTACTTCATATAAGCTTGTTTGAATTCATCTACCGTCATGATCGGTATGTTCATCTCTTTTGCTTTGATTATTTTGTTTGATACTTCTTGTGTATTCTTGGTAACCACTGCTAAAATGCCTTTCTTTACATTGTCCACCAACTCACCACCGTTATTTTTGAGAGCATCGATAATGCTAGCGTCTCTCACCTTAGTCATAACTATTTTTTGATTATACAGAGGATGACTTTTATCTATCTGGCGGGCAGACACTCGTTCTGTCACGGGTTTCTCACTAAGTTTGTATTCCAGTTTCGTATCTTTCAGGAACTGTAAGAATGTATCCATATTGTTTACAAAACTAGTCGCATTTTCTTTCCCAATTCCATTAATGGTTTGTAGACGGGCCATTTTTTCTTGTTTAGAATGCGAAGACGTGAATATATCAGGGAATGTCTGCATAATGGGTGCGATTTTTTTCTCACCCAATCCTCTTCCAAGCACATTGGACGCAACCGCAATCGTTACGATATTCGCATTACGCACCTTGTTCTGAATGCTATTGTATACCTTTTCTGCCATTTTATCTTTAAAACCGTCTACTTTATTGAAATCCTGCTTTGTCATACGCAATATCTTTGGAATACTGTTGTATCCACTACTCATAATGCGTTTTACATTTCCACTGGACAAACTTTCCACTTCAAGCGTTGTAAAAAAATTTGTGATTCGTTTTTCGATCAGTGTTTCGTTTGTATCAAAATTATCAATCATGATATCAATGTGGGTAGTATTCCATGTATAGGGTACGTTCGGCATCTTCGCAGTTTCGGCCGGAGCAATAACGGATTTGATATATGGAATCACATCGCCACTGCGTATAAGTTCAATGACCGCGCCTACTCCTATTTTATTTGATTCAATGAAATTACCATTGAATCCAGTCGCATGTTTAATAGTCACGCCGCCCAATTTGATAGGTTCTATTTCTACGCGTGGTTTTAAATAACCAGTTTTACTCACATTCCATTCCACGTCTACGACTTTGGCTTCCGCAACCTGGTCGGAAATAACCATTTTGAATGCAAATGCGTGTTCCGGGTTTTTGTTTGTGCGAGGATAGATGTGGTCATCGCCTACAATGATTCCGTCAATCTCATATATATGATTCGTTCTCCAATCAACCAAGATAGACGATAAATATTCATTGGTGATATCTTTTTGAGAAGTATGTTGCACAACCTGAAATGATAGTTCTTGTAATTTTTTCATTTGGGAACTGGGTTTCAAAGAAGGAACAATCATTTCATACGCAATAAAATCCAAATCGTGAATTTTTTTGTCTACTTGTTTGCTATTAATAATACCGGATACCATATTGCGAGGATTTGCGAACGAATGTTTATATTTCTGGTCAAATGTCTGTTTTTTTATAATAAATTCACCACGAACCGCGATATTGGTGACCTTGGGCAATTTCAAATAAGGAATCAAATGAGAGATGTCTTGGCCGACTTTACCATCACCTCGGGTATACAACTTAGGAGTGCTTCCCTGTGTAGTATACAATCCGCTTACTCCATCTAATTTACAAGACAAAATATACGGACCGCCATATTTCTTTTTCCATTTGTCAAGAATATTTGTATCTGGTTTGATTTTGTCCATAGAAGGCATATTGAACGGAAGGTCAACCTTGTTTCTACCAACAGGAGCGCCAATTTGTTGTAAGACTTCGTTTTTTTCATATTTTGTTTCTGCGTATTCTTTGACAATATCAAATTCGTTATCGGACAATAACGGATTGTTTGAATTGTAATACGCATGATTTGCTTGGGACACAATCTCCATGATTGTTTCTTCATTGAGTTTCTTCAAAACCGACAACCCATTTTGTTTAAAATCCTTAATATAATTGATAATACTTTTATCCATCGTAAACGCAGTCGCGTTATCTTTTGCGATGTTTTCAATAAGAGACCTACTATCAATTCGCTTATCTGGCGGGACATACAGCAATTGTAGTTTATCAAATACGTCCTTTTCGGTAATTATATTTTCATATACTATTTTTTGCTGTGTATCTTTCTTTGTAAATCCGTGTTCGTTCATAGATAATCCAAGCTTCAAAGAATGACCACGCATTGCTGTATTAAAACTCTTGCTTCCAGTAAAATATAAGATAGCAAAGGGATATTCTGCTTTGGAAGTAAACATGAAGTCTACTCTTCTTGCCTTGGACCGGGGAGTCAACTTGGCAATAACTAAACACTTCGTATCTCCGCGAGATAATACTTCTATAATCATTTTCTTAGAAATCAATGTATCGATAATCCGCTGAAAAACAGAGTGGTCATCGGACGTAATAATCACATCAATATCTCCCGAATTCACCGCTCCTCTGCGATAACTACCTACAATTTCATAATACGTATTGGTTTGTGGTGATTCTTTTTTAAAAGTCTTCATAAATTCACATTCATATTTTGATATTTCATTGCGTGGAATACGTTCCAGAATATCTTCATAATAAAATAAACCGATGCGTTGAATATTGTTCAATACTTTATCCTGCTTCTTTCGCAATGCCTCAATAGAGCGTATATGGTGTATATTGACCAATTCATCTGCCTTTTTTGGACCAACCCCATATATGTTTGTAAACAATATCACTGGGTCGTTCTTGTATTGTTCTAATAAGTCAACCTTACCCGTTTTCGTATATTCTTCTAGTTTATCATAAATGGAAGCACCAATCGTGGGAGTGCTTTGCAACTGTTCAATTTGTTGAATATCCTGAGGAATACTTTGTATGGTATCCCGAGCGCGACCATATGCGCGGGCTTTCATTGAGTCTCCTTTTTTAGTCATTACATTTGACAATTCGTCCAATATATCCGAATACTCCTTATTCCAAGAGTGACTACGTGTAGTAATACTCATAACGTATAATATATAGAAACAAGATATGTTTATATAAATTTTCAAAAGAACAATGCCTTAAAACTCGGGTTCACCTGTAAACACCTGCGTGTCGTTAGGAGTAAATGATTTTGTATTCGTCATGACATTCATAAAGTCAGTTACATTACCTTGTAACATAAACCCAAAGAACAATCCAACAAAACTGGACAAGAACACTACAACTGAATCGCGCAATACGAATTTAAACGGTTTCATCTGCTTCTCCACATACTTCATCTCTACAATCTTGGCAAAGATGTACAAAACAGAAATAACGACAGAAAGAACTAACAATTTTTCCATGGTGGATATAATTATTTACTTCATAATTAATTATACATCAAAACGCACTTAATACAATTCTTCTACGTCATTCAATACGATTTTGGAAGAGTCTAACTTCGCGGTAGCCTGTTCGTCTAAAACATCAAAATCGGTGAGAGTCAAATTATTTGTATCAATCTTAAGTTTCTCATCATAGTCATCGTCCATGTCATACATACTCTCCATTGCTCGGGAAGTGCTGAGCTCTTCTAGCTTTTCAATAGACTTGGGCGCATCAATATCCTGAACATGGTTCGTTTCGTCTAAAACAGAGTCAATGTCATTAAAGGAAAGAGTAGTCACCACATTTTCATCAGGGTTTACGTCTTGAATGGTCTGTGTCATGACAGGGGGCTCTTCTTCAGGTTCGGGTATCGGCGCTGCGGTCGACTCGGCCTTCTCAACCATTTCATCAGTAATGGCAGATGACTCATTGGTTTCAACCGGTGGCTCTTCTGGAGAATCAATTGTTTCTACAATGACTTCTTCCTCATGTTCAATACTTTCGTCCATGTAAGCACGAATAATTTCCTCCGTGGGAATACTCTCGCGAATGACTGTTAGGATGCATTCTTGCACAATCATCTCCAACTCTCTATTGTTCTTTTGTAACTGAAGGGGTGCGATATTCTTCTCAAATAGATATATATTGGAATACAGCTTGCGCGCAACCGCAATATATACCTTATGAACGAAGTTATCTAACTTGGGAATAGTAATGTCTATCTTCTTTTGTTTGTTGCCAACGCGAATACACGTGAGTATCTTGAGCTGGATAATATGAACACAGGTAATCAAATCTTCTAAATAATCACAACCGCTCTTTTCAATGATGCGTACACGCTCGGTTTCAATGATTTCATTGTTCCATTTGGGAACACGAGAAAGTAGATTCTGAAACGTCATCAGATACTTGTTTGCTTCATCGTTCTGAATGCAAATTTTCCATGCCTCGCCAAAAATAGAGCGTGTTCCATCCACAATTAAGGGAGTAAATATACTAACCAGTCTACTACACCACTCATTCCGCGACTCGTTCAAATTAGAGATAACAAAGTCGTCCATTATTATATTGAACTAATACTTTTTATATCTTTATCCGAACGCAAGAATATATAATCAAATAAATAAAACATCAACATTTTTTCTGATCGATATTCTGATTTAATTTTGTGAAAACAAATATGAGTTGATGCTAAAACTTCCTTATCTAAAGGAGATTGTTTCTCCAACCATCTCATGACATCCAAACTAGAAAACCCCTTTTCGTATATTTCGGCAACAAGTTTGACAAAATGAATATGTTGATATTCGTGGTCAAATACATGCCGCATTTGGTCATTAAACCAATCAGAATGAATATTTTCTGTTTGGACAGGGTGCTGTTGGATTCGCACTTGATGTAAATTTTGAATATTTTCGTCAACGTCAAGGGTTTCAGGAACGTATATTTCACAGAAGCGAGACAAGATGGGGATCATTAATCTCTGCTTATTCTCTACGACCACGAAAAATCGGGTGTTATGACTGAATAGCTCAATACATCGGCGCAACGCGGATTGTGCGTCATTTGTTAAAAATTCAGCATTGAATAAAACAATGGATTTAAAATAAATATTTTGATTCAATTGAATATTGGTCTTGGCGAAAAACTTCAAGTCCTCTCTTATAAACTTGATGCCCTTTCCGTGAGCACAATTCACATATAACACGTTCTTGCGGATTTTGGTCTTATCGTGGTCGTAAATATTGCGAATAAAATTATTTAAAATGGTCTTTTTTCCTGTGCCGCAACCACCATGAAAAATAATATGAGGTATTTTTTTACTTTTCTGAAAATAATCTAATTTTTCGTATATTTTATGATGCGGGTTCATTACATAATATTCCCCCAATTGTTTATTTAACTTTGTTTAATTATATTTAATTGTTTCGTAAACAAATAACGTTCTTCATTCATTGTTTTTCTAGATATGTTACAGTGTAAACATGCTATTTCTACATTATCGCAATTGTGACCATAATCATTATTTCGGCGTTCAACCGACCACTGTTTGTTATCACGGACATACTCATATAAGATAAAAACGTTTTGTCTACAATAATAACAAGTGTTCTTACAGGAATAAAGCAAATCAATTACCTTCGGTAAAGTAATGAATTTGTCCTTATCATAGAGTTTTTTTTTCAAGTCTTGTTGATAATAACCTTGTATCTTGGTTTTAATCTGGCGCTCAATAACATTATAGATATGCTGCATACGAGAACCAACACTATCATAATTTTGGCGGTAGATTTGTTCTATATATGTGAACTGTTTATCAGGTAACAACTCACTTTCGTCAAAATCCCACTGTTTCTGGTGAGTAACCTTTCGTTTGTCTTTTACTTTGTTCTCAATATTTTTATTTGTATTCGTTGTCTTCTTGTCTCCATCGGGTAGGACAATACATTTTATTTGATAGTCCATAAAGAAAGAAGTTATATTAATAAAAGTAGATAAACATACTAGCACATATAATATAGAAGAGGACTCAAGAACAATGTCTCTACAAAACGATATTTCTAACAATTCCTTGCAAATTACCGAAGATATAAAACCACCAAGAACATGGAACAAACTGGATAAGATTACAAAGAAGAACAAGTTATACCAATACGCCGAAAACTACGCTTCAGAGAATAAATATAGTGCGAATGATTTGAAAATGTTAAAACTATTTTTTCTGAAAACACTAGAAAAGGGTAAGCTAAATAAGATAAAGGATGTGCATTTCAACGTGGAAACCCAAGAACTTATATCGGTCCCCGGATTGTTCTTCAACCAAACCACGAAAAATTTTACATTGCGTAATATGGACCCCAAGCATGTTTCTACTTTAAAATCCCTACCGTCTAAAAAGAGACAAGACGAAAAAGTAAAAATTGATTAAGAAAACAATATATGAACATAAACAATATAATAGGAAGTATCTATCATATTGTAAAAATGAGTTCAGATAACAATCCCGAAAAGATAAACATACAATTCAATGAAAATATTGAAAACTGGTTTGAGAGCGAGACCTCCAATGAAGATACGGAGACAATTGCTGAGAATTGGTTTGACCGATTTTCAAGCGACGACCAAACCGAATTGACGACAACTATATGCGAATGCTTGGATGATTATATCAGGGACAATTCATTTGATATGATGTCTTCCACGTTTGCTGCAGATACATGTTCAGAATTGACTGATCTGATGGTAGATACATGGAAAGAAGGGAATATATGCGACGATGATGACCACGACGATGTGCGTGAATTAGTTGAACAAACATACGAAAATTACGGTGATTATATGAAAATTCCCAATTACGTGGATTCATATAACGTATATAAAATAGAAGAGTTGTCTTATGACGACAAGTTACAATTACTGAGAAAAATCACAGGTCTTCAAAATCAAAAGCAACCTTCACAAAAAACAGTAGAGTGGTATGAATTCCGTCATAATTTACTGAGTGCTTCCAACATATGGAAGGCATTTGGAACGCAAGCACAAGTAAACAGTTTAATATATGAAAAATGCAAGCCTATCAAAGAAATGATCCAGGACTATTCGTATGTGAGTATGTCAAATTCGCTGCAATGGGGAATAAAATACGAGTCGGTAACAATGATGATATACGAAGACATGTATCAAACGAAGGTGGGCGAATTTGGTTGTCTCGAGCATAGAGATTACAAATTTATTGGCGCATCGCCCGATGGCATCAATGTAGACCACACAAATTCCCGTTTTGGTCACATGGTGGAGATAAAAAATATTGTAAACCGTGAAATAACCGGTATCCCCAAGAAAGAATATTGGATTCAAACGCAGTTGCAGATGGAAGTATGTGAACTTGATAAATGTGATTTTGTGGAAACCCGATTTAAGGAATATGAAAGCGACAACGCATTCTTTCAAGACGACTCGCATGAATACAAAGGAGTGATGCTCCAATTCATGAATGTCCAAATGATGGATGGATTCCCGATTTATGTATATATGCCATTGTCTCAAGCTCTAGATAGAGAGTCTATCCAGGAGTGGATCAATGAACAAAAGAAAATGCAATCCCAGGACGGACACGCCTTGACTGGAATCATATACTGGTATTTGGACGAATATTCTTGTGTAATTATTGAACGTAATAAGCAATGGTATGAAGCGGCGCTGCCCAAAATCAAATATGTATGGGATACGATTACAAAAGAGCGAGTGGAAGGTTATGAACATCGCGCACCAAAGAAACGTTCACCTAGTTTCGTAGTAGATACCGAAACCGGAGAAAGCCGGCCTCTAAACGAAAACGGAGAACCCACAAAACGCGTATGTTTAGTTAAATTAGAAAATATTGAAAACTTTGACAAGTAAGCCTATTGATATATAAAAAGCATATAGATACATGTTTTTTATATATAGTATATTCATAGAATATTCACCGAATGTCGGATATTACTCACGATACTACACCTAATATGGAAGAAGACGAGATGTTAGTCACTAAGCGCGACGGTAGCAAAGAAATCATTGCCTTTGATAAGATTCTAAAACGAATCCGCACTCTCGGAAACGAAGCAAATATAAAAATTAACTATACCTCTCTCGTGATGAAGGTGATTGACCAGATTTACAACAATATTTCTACTACAAAAATAGATGAACTCTCAGCCGAACAGTGCGCATCAATGTCTACCATTCATCCAGACTACAACGTTCTGGCAGGACGCATTGTTGTATCAAACCATCACAAGAACACCAGCAATTCTTTTACTGAAGTAATGAAACAGTTGTATACGTTTACAGACAAGCATGGTGTTGGATCGCCATTGGTTTCAAAAGACATATATGACGTTGTATGCGAACATGGCGACCTGATAGAGAGCATGATTGACTATAATCGCGACTATTTGATAGATTATTTTGGATTCAAAACACTAGAACGCGCGTATTTAATGAAATTGAACGGCAAGATTGTTGAACGGACCCAGCATATGTGGATGCGCGTGAGTATCGGTATTCATGGAAACAACATAGAAAAAGTGAAGGAAACGTATGATTATATGTCCAATAAGTATTTTACCCATGCGACTCCTACGTTGTTTAACGCAGGAACGCCGCATCCTCAGTTGTCTTCTTGCTACTTGATCGCAATGGAGAATGATAGCATTGACGGCATTTATAATACGCTGAAAGACTGTGCCCTGATTTCCAAATGGGCGGGCGGAATCGGTCTACATATTCACAACATTCGCGCATCTGGAAGCCATATTCGCGGAACAAATGGTTCTTCGAATGGAATTGTTCCTATGCTTCGCGTTTTTAATCATACCGCAAAATACGTAGATCAGGGAGGCGGAAAGCGCAACGGAAGTTTTGCCATGTATTTGGAGCCATGGCATGCTGACATTGAGATATTTTTGGAAATGAGAAAGAACCACGGCGAAGAAGACCTGCGTGCTCGCGACCTTTTTTATGCTCTCTGGACACCTGATTTGTTTATGGAGCGTGTAAAGGCCGGAGGAGACTGGACGCTTATGTGTCCAGATGAATGCCCTGGATTGTCGGATGTGTTTGGCGAGGACTTTAAATCGCTTTATGAGAAATACGAAAGTGAAGGCAAGGGACGTAAAACGATGAAAGCGCGAGACTTGTGGTTTCAGGTATTGGATGCGCAAATGGAAACAGGAACGCCTTATTTGTTATACAAAGATTCGGTAAACAAAAAGAGTAACCAAGCGAATTTAGGAACCATCAAATCCTCCAATTTGTGCTGCGAAATCACTGAATATTCCAACGCAGAAGAAACTGCGGTGTGTAATTTGGCAAGTATTGCTCTGCCCGCGTTTGTGAAGACCGATTCCAACGACAACGTATCATTTGATTTTGAAAAACTACATGAAGTCACCAAAACAGTCACTTACAACTTGAATCGCATCATTGACGTCAACTTTTATCCTACTGATAAGACGCGCAGAAGCAACATGCGTCATCGTCCTATTGGAATTGGGGTTCAGGGACTAGCCGACACCTTTTTCAAGATGAATTTGTGCTTTCATAGTGAAGGCGCAAGTGCTCTCAACAAGGATATTTTTGAAACCATGTATCACGCTGCCCTTGAACAGTCAAACGACCTTGCGATTGCCAGATACAATGAGGTAAACGACAAATGTTACACGCAGGACAGTCCAGAGGAATCGGTGAAGGAATTGTTTAACGATTATGAGCAGCCACTACTTGATATTATGGGTGAACGCGGGACGACCGTCGGAAGTTATTCCAGTTTCGTTGGTTCGCCCATGTCACAGGGAATTTTCCAATTTGATATGTGGAAGGTTACCCCCAGCAACAGATATGATTGGGAACTTCTGAAAGAAAGCATTATGAAATATGGAACTCGTAACTCGCTGTTGATGGCTCCTATGCCTACCGCATCTACTTCTCAGATTCTGGGATACAATGAATGCATTGAACCGATTACTAGCAATATTTATAGTCGTCGCACGATCGCCGGGGAGTTCGTGTTGGCGAACAAATATCTAATGAACGATTTAATCAAACTGGAACTATGGAACGAACAGCTGAAGAACAACATTGTCGCAAACAAAGGGTCTATTCAACATCTGGAAGAGATTCCCGAAGAAATTCGCAACAAATACAAGACCGTTTGGGAGATGCCTATGCGTCATTTGATTGATATGGCTGCAGACCGAGGTGCTTATATTTGCCAGAGCCAGAGCTTGAATTTGTGGTTGGAAGACCCGAATTATTCCAACTTGACGTCTATGCATTTTTACTCTTGGTCAAAGGGATTGAAGACGGGCATTTATTATCTGCGTCGTCGCGCTAGACATCAGGCACAACAATTCACAATTGAGCCCGAAAAGGCACAAATCGTGAATCCAGTTGAAGACGTGGAAGAAGAGATATGTGAAATGTGTTCCGCATAAAAAACAAAATATATATATTTAGTATATACGATTATATACTTAATATGAGTGAATTGATGCAACGCCAATCATTATTGATGAAAGAAACAGACAGCGACACATATATGTTATTTTCTTTACACAAAAATGAATCTGAACAATTTGTATTGAACGAAGGCGACAAGGATACAAACGCATTAGTTGATAAATTGATTGAGAAGTTGAGCCAGGACCCTGCTATACTAAAACTGAATACAGATAAATTGAACATACCTGAGGTGACAAGCATAGATGATATATTTACCGGATTCCAAACTAAATTGTATCAAGTTGATTTTCAGGCAGTGTTGACCGAGCAATTGTCTACCTGTTTCCCAGAAATGGATACAGAAGCAATTTTTGATAAAACTGAATTGACACACTATGGTTTGTTTTCATACAAAAGTTGTTTGTATTATTTGCATTATTTAATAATCGGTCTGAACAGTTCTGCATCTGAAGATGAAATGCTCTATCCTTATTCATTTATGAGTATTGAAAAACAAAAGGCAGGTGAGATAGTGAAAACAAAACAGAACCCGAATGCCGCGTGGGAGCCAACAGATAGTTATTTTATTTACAATGTGTGCAAAAGTCATAAAATCAATAAAAAGGGTATTTGTACTCATATGTTGAATATATTTTCGAACAGTGAATACGCAGAAAAGCCGTTGTTTCTATTTGTGGACAGTGAGAACAAAGCAGCGATGAATTGTTATACTAAAAATCAATTTCAAAAAGTGGAAGATGTCTTTTCAGGTAGAGTCGGACGTCCAGTCGGAGTCAAGATGCAAGGTGAGAAAGATATTTACATGTGTCGTAATAAACAAGCGATGAAATTGTCTTTTATCAACGGCGACGATACAGTTGAATATGAATTAATGCCGATTGGTTCCTACCGGATTTCACTGATTGCTCATGGTGCGGTTGATTTAGACCCTACTAGGGTTTTTGAACCGGAATTTGATATTAATCAACATTACAAACAATATTTATTTCCATTTAAAAATATGCAATATTATGCGAAATTGGGCGCAGGTGTATCATTAATGTCGCAAGTTGATGAAACGAGCGCGATTTACGACGTGTGTTATGATACAGTTGTTTCAAATTACAAAGACGAACCCTCAGACCAGACTGTCTCTACTATACCGATGATTTTTCACGGTTTCAAAAAAGATGATCCGGAGAGTAGGAAAAATTTCATCGGGTTGTATGATTGTAACATGAAACGACGTATCAAAGAAAACGTAGAGTTATTTGGTAATGACAACGAGAAGGTAGTTCATTTGGACAAATTGATGCAAATCATATATGTCTATTGTAACGAAAACGAGATTTCATTTGAAAACGTTGAAATAAAAATATTTGCTTGCCGTGGGTTTTGTCCTGTAGGCGAATTTGCTCCAGTAGCAATGGAGGGCGGAGACGGAGACAAGGATAGTGTAGAGCACTACGAATCTATGAACAAATCCACATTCTTCGAATATTTGAAGAAGGAGATGTCTACTTGTCCTTTGCAAAAAAAGGGAGGAAGAAAAAATAAGAAGAAAGCAACCAGACAACACAAGAAGAAAGCAACCAGACAACACAAGAAGAAATCGCTCAAGAACAAAACGCGTAAGTATAAAAAATATACATAATATACAGATTTTCCTCATTTGATAACTACATAATCACGTTGTATACGTAATTATCAAACACCAAGATTGGTATCCACATAATCGTGAACCATTTTCAAATAACATTGCAAGCATACCAATACATCCATCATGGAATTATGTAATCCTTCCACTTCCTTATTATCAAACAAATGCTTGTATAATTCAATCAACTTGGGCACCTTTTTATAGGAACGTCCACCTTCAAACTTAGACGGAAGCACAATGTTACAGATATCCTTTCCCTTCAGCATAGTGCAATAACTACGAATGTTCTTGGTTTTCTCAAAATAAGGATTGAACAGAGCCAAACATTCAGGGTGACTATATTGAATTGCTTCACGGTGACGTTCCGTTTCAATCATCATCATCTTTTGGTCAAACTGAATATTGTGCGCGACAATCCAATTGCTCATCGCATAATACTTGTAAAACGTCTTTAACGCAGACAACATATCGACGCCATTGTCTAGTTTTTCTCTTGTTACGCCAGTAAGTTCTTTTACTACATCTGATAGATGGATACTCGGGTCTATGTTGATATAGGAGTCAAATGTATAGACAATTTCCTTCTTATTACAATCATATACAACATAACTCAATTGTGTGATATACGGGTATTTTTGAATGTTGTTCACATCCTCTCCCTTGGGAAATAACCCGGTGGTTTCCGTATCAAATACTAGAATTGTATTTTGTTCCATGTTTGCTGTAGTTTCTCCTTGCTATCTCTCTCATCTTTATTCCAGTTTAATTCAATTTTGTATACATGCGGTGGAAGAAAATAAAGAATAATCCATAAATAATGTAGAAATGTCCTATTCTGTTGCATTGGTCACATGTTATTATGAAATATACGAGCAACCAGATAAATCGTTTGAAACAAGACTAGATGAGTTTATCAAGTTGGCTGAGACTGGTCTTCCTATTTATTTATTTTGCGACAGTTCGTCGGCTATCATATTTGAACGCGAACTTCAGATATACCCACATGTTCTCTGTATTTCTTCCATCGCATTGCACGACCTCTACGCGTTTCAAGTTAGAAATACGATAGATATAAATGAAGTCACCATGCCGCGCGATAGAAATATGAATAAAGACAGTATGAATTATTTATTATTGATGAACTCCAAAACCGAGTTTATTCAAAAAGCGATACAAATAGATAAGTGGAAAACCGAGCATTTCGCATGGATTGATTATAGTTTGTTCTATATTGTAAAGAATCAAAGCAGCGTATCGCGGTATATGAAGCAATGGACGAACATGTATTTTTTGGAAAAATCCTATTTGATGATGCCTGGATGCTGGACGCAGAAGCCGGATTGGGATATGGACCGCATACTCAACTATCCATGTTGGCGTTTTTGTGGGGGATTTTTCATAGGTTCCAAGGACCGATTGCTGGATTTTCACGAGTCGGCACAATCACATTTTTATGATTTTGTCAAGGAGAACAAAGCATTGACTTGGGAAGTCAACTATTGGTCATGGTTAGAACAAACGAATAAAATAAATCCGACGGTCTATTTTGCCGACCACGATGACTCTATATTGCGCATTCCCATGCAGTCCTATGTGATACCATTGGCGGCGGTATATGAAACAACGACATATGAATACCCCATCGTCCGTTCTTACGAGCCAGGCTCCGCGAGTATGGTCAAATTCAAGGGGAGTATGTATGTAAATACCCGTTTTGTGAATTATTGGTATACAAACGAAGGTAAATTCGGTATAAATGATGTAATCGGGAATATCAAAACAAAAAACATAATGAGTGAATTGAACGATAAGTTGATACCGATAAATTATCACGAAATGGACGAGAAGACGATTGGATTTGAATCAAAATGGTCACGGTGTTATGGTTTAGAAGACATTCGGTTGTTTACGTATGATAACAAAATGTATTATTTAGCAACGAATATAAATTATACCCATGATTCCGTGAATAGCATGATGATGGGGGAATATGACCTACCAACAATGACCTACAAAAATAGTCATTTTTTACATTCACCTTACAAACGTTGTATGCAGAAGAACTGGATTCCACTTGTCTGGAAAGAGGATTTGTGGTTTATTTATAGATGGTTTCCGTTAGAAATTGGCAAATTGGACGATAAACATACATTGGTCATTCATAAAAACTATGTATTGAAAGAAGATTGGTTTCGTGACATTCGCGGGTCATCCAATTTTGTAGAATACAAGGAATATTTAGTGGGTATCGTCCATTTTTCTATTGATGGGTGTCCACGTAAGTATTTTCATCGTTTTGTTGCTTTAAACAAAGAAACACTGGAACCTGTATCGTATACGGATAATTTCTTTTTTAGACGCATAGGGATTGAATTTTGTTTGGGTTTAGAAATGGTTAACAATGATTATGCGTGTTGGATTTCGCGTATGGATCGTGATCCGTTGATGTTGAAATTAGATATGGAGAAAGTGATTTTTACGCATAGATTTCAATCGTAATAAAATATGGGATTATTGTATAATACAAATTCATAATGGATCTGACTAAACCTCATTACACTTTCATTTTAGAGAACGATAACAATCATATTTCACAAATCGCAAATAGAAAGGGAACTATTCTGGCAGGAACTGAAATAATCGGTGATAAGAAATTAAACACGATGGAGTTGAATGATGAAAACATTGACAAGATTAAATCCCATTTTCAAGGTAAAATTGCTGAGTTACAACAAAAGAAAGCTGCTGAGTTACAACAAAAGAAAGCTGCTGAGAAAGAAGAAGCTGAAGAAGAGAAAGAAGAAGCTGAAGGAAAAGGAGCAGCAGGTTCAGGAGCAGCAGGTTCAGGAGCAGCAGATTCAGGAGCGTTCATTGGACCAGTAACACCTGAAAGACAATTAACAATCGCGGACAGCCCAGAAGCAGGTTCAGGAGCGTTCATTGGACCAGTAAAACCTGAAACACGACTAGCAATCGCGGACAGCAGTTCTGAAGAACAATTAGTAGCAATCGCGGACAGCACTGAAAATCAAGAAGGAGGCAAAAAGATTCGCAAGACCCAAAAGAAGCGTAGAACCAGACGCAACAAGAAAAACAAGAGAAAGACTTCCAAAAAGTAAGTTTAGTAATTTTTCATAAATAAGTTGTTACATAGACCACAACTTATGTATGTGTATAATATAAGAAGTAATGCCACCAAAAAGAAATAAACAATCTATCAAAAACAGATCAACTGAAAAAAAACAGAAAAATACAACTTTTAAAAACACGGCGCGAGTCATCAACAGAAAATCACTAGAAGAGGCATTGAGCGAAAAACTTACAGATGATTTGGTTCAAAAATTATTTGATAATCCCGGCACTAAATATTCTATTTTGATTGATTTCTGCAGTGATAATAGCTTCGTTGTGAATACTGCGAAATTACTTGATGATAGTTTTATCACACCTGAAGAAGGATATGAAGTATACGAGAATCAGTTGACCATTCCAGACGATTTTGAAAAAGGTAAATTACTTGATATTATCATAAAGGTAGATGAAGATGTTATTCGGTATACAACTATTGTAAATCAAAAAAATAAATTTTATGATAAAAATTGCAATGATGAGAATTTACCTGTGATTTATCACATTCCCGAAATTACAACACTTGACGATAAAGAATTGTTGAGTTCTACAACACTCGCTCCCAGCGTACCTGTTGAACAACAATCCGACGAAGGGGATTTGGATCAAGTGCCTCGTCGTCCTATGTCATATGATGAAGAAATTACTTCGCCTGACGACGTGGTTGAACAATCGCAAATAAATATGAACGATTTGGTAGTGGAAGACTTAGAAGATGTTACAGATATTGATAGCAATATTAGTGTAAGTTCTCCTCCAGATGACTTAAGTAAAGAATTAAAAGCAAAAGTCAAAGAAGATGAACTCAAAGGTGTATCTGAAAAACCTGAATTAAAAGTAAAAGATTACAATGATGATTTTAATCTATTGAAGACAAAACCCGAAGATAAGTCACCATTAAGGTCTCGCGAAGAAGGCGATATAAATACAACTACGAGAATAGATTTCAAAGAATTAGCGAAAAAGAAAAAGAATGAAAAAGAAATAGACAAATTAGCCCACGCAAGACGTTTACGTGCAGAAGAAGAGGAAAATAACAAAAAAAGTGAGTCTCATAAGCGGGGTACATTTGTTAAAAAATTATTAAAAACAGAAGCAGAAGAACACAAAAAAGCATTCATGTCACAAAAGAAAGAAGAGGAAAAAAAAGAGAAACTTCAAGAAGAAGAAATGTTGTTCGAACAAGTTTCAGATGACGAAGCAGAAAAAGAAGAAAAACGCGAGAAATTATTTCAAAAATACGCAGATGAAATTGATATTATATCCAATATATTACAATCAATTATGATGGCTGGTAATATTTCGTCTAATAAAACACATCGTGACGATTATACCCCTGCTCTTCGTCAATTAAAAACGAAATATGAAGCATTAATTGATATATTTCATAAAGACGATACAACACATATTCCAAAGGAAACAAAAGAGACCGTTATTAACGTATTAACAAATAATCATCGTAGACTGCAAGCATTAAGAACCAGCGATAGAGGGACGTTTGGCACGGGACTGAAGTTTGAAAGCAATTTTATGGAAAAAGTGAAAGATAGTTTATCTATCATGAACACATTGAAAACTTATTTTGAAACATTAGATGAATCACTTATGAAGAATTTTGGCAATAAACCGCAAGTATCTTATGATTACACAAAATATGTAGGTGGCGGAAAGAAAACTCGTAAAAATCGTCGCAAGACCAAACAAAGGAAAACGAAAAAGCGAACTTGAACATAAATATTGGAAAACAAATTACCTACATAAAGTAATTTGTTTGTATATGTTATACTTGATTCATAAACAATGAGTAATACAATGGATAACGAAACGAAATCTAATTTAGAAAAAGCAATTGCTACGCAAATATTAGACCCGATTCAACGTAAATATAACGATTTAAAAAAGCAAAAAGAAAAGGATATCAAAGATACCGAAAAGAAAGTGACACCCAAGACTTCATTTTTAGACCGCCTTGATGAAGCAAGTAAAGAAGAGTCCGAAAAAGATTACACAGATATAAGTAGAAAACCCATTGTTGAAAAAGAACAATTACCACTACCACCACCACCAGCAGTAGTAGTTTCTCAAGAATTAGTTATGTCACCACCAAATGAAGAATTTAAATCCTATTTGATTGGTCTGAAGGATAGTATAACTGATAAAGACAATGGTGATGATTATGAGATTGACTCCAATAATCAAAAAGAATTAGTTCAACTTATCGATGATAAGTTGACTTGGTTAGACAGCAATCTTAATGCAAGTGATAAAGATATCGAAAAACAACAAGAAGAGTTAAGAAAAACGATTGAAGATAAAGCTTCATCCATTTCTGAAACATGGCGCGATACACCAGCACCGCCAGCACCACCCTCTGATACAAAGGGAAAATGTTTCGCCGAGACATATGAAATTGACCCAGCGAAACAATGTGACCCAGATACCAAAGAACCATTGAAACAAGCAAAATTTAGACTTCATCCTGATAAAAATCCTGGTTGCACAGAAGAAGCAACACGAAAATTTCAAGCGTTAACCAATGCTTGCGAGAAATATATACCATCAAAAGAAACAGAATCAAAAGAAGCAGCACCAGAAGCAGCACCAGAAGCAGCATCAGAAGCAGCATCAGAAGCAGCACCAGAAGCAGCATCAGAAGCAGCAGAAGCACCAGCAGAAGCACCAGCAGAAGCAGAAGCAGAAGAAGCAGAATCACCAGCAGAAGCACCGGATTCACAAATAGATACATATACGAATGTTCAAAAATTATTGCCGATTCTTAGATTGTTGGCCGAAAAACGACAGCTTGAAAAAGATATGGCGACCGAAGAAAAAACCATACAAGACTTACAAAAACAGGCGAAAATAGACCAAGACAAACAAAACAAAGAAATCAAGGAAACCGATTCACAAATAGATACATATGCGAATGTTCAAAAATTATTACCGATTCTTAAATTGTTGGCCCAAAAACTACAACTTGAAAAAGAGATTCGTGACGAGACGAAAGCCCAGGCAGACCGAAATAGTCAACTTGAAAAAGACCTATTACAACTTGAAAAAGAAACCGAACAATACGATATGATAAAAAAACTTCTCCCCCTTTTACCACTTCTAGTAAAAAAAGAACAACTATATGATGAATTACACCCAAAGAAGGACCTAAAAGCAATCGGAAAGGATTTACAACAAATGTTCAGTAATGCACGAGGTATGTTGCCTTCTATGCCTTCTATGCCTTCTATGTGTAATGCTGACATTAGTGGTTCAGCAAAACAGGCATTATCGGGTTTATCAACTTATTTAAGTACACTTTATCAGGATTGGTTTGAACCATATAATGAAGAATTGATCGAACATCGGCCACCCGAACAATTAGATAGTTCACAGATAGATGATTTCAAATATTTGGGTAGATTTTCAATGGATATGGAGATAGGTGAACAACCATTTAAACAGGTCACTCATTTGTATTTCAATTTCAAGGAAAATATGTTCCATACGGAGATAGAAATGGACGATATATTAGCAGTTGATAAAGAGGTTGAAAATAAACTCGGAATAGACCCTTCCAAATATCCATACGGTGCGGTTGCTGTATTAGGAAAGAACCCTGAAATATTAGGCCGCGCAATAAGTAAGGATGACCCATCATATCAACAGAAATTAGACCTAATTAAACAAGCGCTTACAGAAGGAATTGGGCAACAAACCTACAGGCGATAGAATGAATAATACTTTTTCATAAAAACAATTAAATACTTTTTATGAAAATTAACAAACATGAGTGAAAATAAACTTATTATGGCACATATACAACTGCCTATCCAAATTATTGACAATATGATAGAACCGCTACAAGATTATTTACATATATCATTCGCTCCATGCGATGCCTTGCCTGAACGAACAAATTGTGATTTACAAACTGCTTTGTCTGATAAGATAAAAGAATACCTGGAACAAGAACAAGAACAAGAACAAGAACAAGAACAAGAACAAGAACAAGATGACTCCACGAATACAAATGAAACGCCTGATAATGCTTCTCAATATATTACTTTAGAAGAATTATCAAAAAAGAAGAGGGCAAATCATCACAAACACTCTACATTTAAAAAATATCCGAAATACCTACATAACATTTCTTGTAAACGACGATTTACTCCATAGGATAAGGCCTTTGGTTTTTTTCTACAACAAGTGGTTCCGGAATAATCATTGAAATACGATCAATTACATTTAACGATTTCATATCGTGTGGTTTCGGTTGAACTTGTTTTTGGGGAGTCACTAAATTAGTGGACCCAATACCAAATAATTGTGATTCTACATCGCACGCATTACTTGACAAGTTTTCAGATGCCATACGTCCCATTAGTAATCCATCGCCTGCGAAATAATTATCAACGGGCTTACCAGATTGTTCATAAGTCATATAAGTAGATGCATGCGTGTAACTACGAATTTCGTTTTGATAATCACCAATAGAATTCTTATTTCTTGTTGATGCCATTATTTATATAGTCTATATATTTTATTTATATTAAAAAGTCCTTATAAATACTAAATCAACATTCCATTTAGTAGTGAAATATTATATGATAAATATGTATAATCATGAACTTTCTAATGCGTCCTAGAACAAACCCTGTGGCAAAGGCACAACAGAGTGCCATTGCTAAACAGAAGGCAGATGCCGAGGCCAAGCAGAAGGCAGATGCCGAGGCCAAGCAGAAGGCTGAGGAAGAGGCCAAGCAGAAGGCTGAGGAAGAGGCCAAGCAGAAGGCTGAGGAAGAGGCCAAGCAGAAGGCTGAGGAAGAGGCCAAGAAGAAGGCTGAGGAAGAGGCCAAGAAGAAGGCTGAGGAAGAGGCCAAGAAGAAGGCGGATGCCGAGGCCAAGAAGAAGGCGGATGCCGAGGCCAAGAAGAAGGCGGATGCCGAGGCCAAGAAGAAGGCGGATGCCGAGGCCAAGAAGAAGGCGGATGCCGAGGCCA
>Ga0209223_10000821_pt1 | contig 35455 bp, 24 predicted proteins | sample COG_06_FD_184750 | JGI IMG/M metagenome (GOLD analysis project Ga0209223, IMG submission 184750) | Pelagic Microbial community sample from North Sea - COGITO 998_met_06 (SPAdes) (version 2) | ecosystem: Environmental > Aquatic > Marine > Neritic zone/Coastal water | place: Helgoland, sampling...
TCAGGAAGCTATGGTCCTGCAATGGATGGCTTGGAAATCACTAATGATGATGAGAATATAAAGATTGATTTAGACACAATTAATAAAAATAGAATTTATTATACAGATGGCGAAACTAACTTTAAAGAAAATTGCTTGGATTACTTTTACATAACCTATGGAAAGATATTTGGGAGTTATCTGGTCCCATTAAATAATGGTGAAGTTTTTGACCCCGGAAAACTTACTATCAACTATATTGAATATTCTCTCGATGGGTACCCTGAGCAGTTCGGAACTATTATTCACGACATCGAATACGATGGCCGATCGTGTGATTCAGACATTGAAGACAATGGTGTAGACCTTTACAGGGCTGTTTTGGGGTATGAATTGTTGGATGGCAGTTTGGAGGATTACCTAGTGGTATACGAAAGCAATACTCAACCAGAATGGGATTGGGCTCTTTGCAAAGATATTCTCGGTGGTGATGAAAGCATATAGGTAATTTACTCACTCTCAGACAGAAATAGTGGGGAATAATATCAAAATAGATTATATTGGGTCAGTCCCAAGGGTCACATTCAATATAAAAATCCAATGCCGCTTCTTGTTCGTCTAACCATTTATTATAGGTTACATTGTCTTTATGTAATAGTCTTGTTTCTGCGTCACCAAGAACTTCTAAGTTCCAACCCATTAACTCAAGGTCGACACCATGATATGTGAAATGTACATAATCACCCCATTTTCCATCTTTTATTGACACTCTTTCCCCCTACTTACTTGAGTAATTCTATTGATGTGTAATAACTCCTATTAAAGTAATCTGTCATGTTGTCATCGTTTTCTTAAGAATTCCACATTTTACATCGCTCTTTTTCACCACGACTAAATGACGTTATCAGCGTGTCTCTAGAAACGCCTTTAAGTTTAAGTTGGCGGTTTATATCCTGAAAAGCGTGTAGAGTGCTTTCCATCATGGGAGCTTCAAGTTCAGACAAAAATACGTCTAGTAATTCGTTTAAAGTAAAAAGGTTCTCGCCTGAAAAGCTAAACTCCTCGTGATTAGCTGTAATTATTGTAACTTCAGCATCTTCTAAAAATAGTTTCCATACGGCACGTTGATAATCAATACTTAAGCCAGACTTGCGACGGCCTCTTTTTTCTTTTGGTTGTGGAAATAAAATATTGACTGGGTACTCGCCACCGCATTCAGTTAAGGCCATGCCAATTAAAGCCCAATTATGAATAGAGTTCCCTGTGTCTTTGATATTATATTTTACTAACAGATATCGCTCTTCTGCTTGTCTTAAGGGGTGGTCAGCATGCGACAGACTAGGGCTAATCAATGGGTTATAAATATCCAGAGGAAGCACCTCGCTCATTCGTGAACCAGTTTGCTTAGCAGCATACGTTTTAAGAGTCTTATAATAGTGCTCTTTCTCCTCTTTAAGCTTCTTTATGGATACCTGTGCTAGCTTTTTCGCTCGTTCGGAAGATGCTTTACGGTCCTTATTAAACTCTGTGTTAGGGTCGCGCTCATTCACCCAGTTGCCGTAAATTAGATAAGCAATTTTGAAGTGCTTAGATGTAATTTCTTGTCTATCCATGAAGCTGCACCACGTCACCAGTTCCTTTAGCCGCGCAATAATCGCTCCACCGCTCCATTAAATCATAACGTTTTTCAATCGCGGTAGTCCTCAGGTAACTTGCTTCAACTTCGTTCCCTATTTTATGTGCCAAAGCCATTTCAATCACTTCACGCTGAACGTTGGTTTTATCAGTGGCCCATGATTTGAAGGTAGCCCGAAAGCCGTGGAAGGTTTCATCACGCCCCATACGTTTAAGCAGTGCACGCGGCGCATTGACTGAGAGTGGTTTACGGCTGGGTAAATGAGGAAACACAAATTCGCATTGTTTTATTGGTTCAAGGCCTTTAACAATCTGGAAAGCGCGGTTTGATAGAGGAATGATATGCTCGAGCCCTGCCTTCATCCGTTCTTTGGGGATAGTCCAAATGCCTTTGTCCAAATCAAACTCACTCCACTGCGCTTCACGGGCTTCGATAGAGCGGGTTGCGGTTAGGATAGCGAATTCCATCATCCTTGCGGCGATGGCTTCACGGTCTCTTAATGCAGACATAAAGGCAGGTAGCGCGTCCATATCCATCGCCTTATGATGCACAACTCGCTTGGCTTTGCTTATAGTAGGCAAAAGGCTTTTCAGATTGCCGCGCCAGATCGCAGGATTCATGCCCGTGCGCCAGTGCATCGCGGCGGCATAATCCAGCACGGCTTCAATACGGCTTCTCAGTCGAGTGGCTGTTTCATGCTTCTCCATCCATATTGGTTTTAGCACAGCCAGAACATGGGGCGTGGTAACTTTTGAGACTTTCAGGCGATGGAGCGGCTTGGCGTAAACTGTTAACGTATGACGCCACTGGTAAATATGCTTTTGATTTTTCCACTTCTTTTCATGAGCCTCGATATAGAGAAGAGCACAATCCAAAAAGGTGGGTTCATCCAGTTGGGCGCGTTCCTCGATGGGGTCTAAGCCAGTTTGCACTTGTTTCCGCATTTTAGCGGCTTTCTCTCTAGCGACCTTTAAGGGAATATCCCGCACTGGCCCTAGGCCCATCTCGCGCCGCTTTCCGCCGCCTTGCGACCACATAAACACCCATGACTTGCTACCGCCCTTAAAGACTTTCAGATAAAGCCCGCCCCCATCACTGTAGCGACCAGCCCTTTTAGCGGTTCCCACCGCCTTGGAGCTAAGTTTATGAATGCTTCTCGCCATGTTTCACCCGTTCGCGTTGGTAAAGTGGTACCGCTTATCCCACTTCTTACCCCACTTTATAAGTGGGATAAAGGGGTATTTTGAGAAACGTGTGGAAACAGTACGAGTAAAAGTTCTTTTAAAAAGTTAACATTATTGCACTTAGGGGTATTTTGAGAAACACTAGTATGGTGGACCTAGGCTCCACCATTTCTTTACCTAATAAGTTTTTATCAGCTAAAATATTGAAAGGTATAGACAATTCAGCGGTTCCAAATCCAACGCCCGACTCATACCTCAAACGCTCAGTAAAAACCATATTTTGAACTATTCGCTTTTGCTTTAGATTGCCCGTTTTCCAAAATTCATATGGATTATTGATAAACTCAAAAACCTGATTGAAGACAATATCCCTTTTGAATGTCTGATGTTGGCCTGGACCAGGCGGAAATGCCCAAATCCTTTGACAGAACATTTGATACGAACTCCAGCAGGGCCGTTTCCAGTTTCTTTCGGTTTTGGTTGAACCGCGAGTTATCGAACGCATTATCCAACTTTCCTCGGGCGAAAAACATTGGCTTGGACATGCAAAAGGTCGTCGATGATCCGGATTTTTTCGGCGGCAAAGAAGACCGCGAGCCCTGGGCCGATCAGGCTTATAGTATAAGTAACTGATTTATATAGTATAATTTATCACTAATCTATCTATGACCCATATTAGGTATAAAGGTGGTATAAAATTCGCAGCAACCGTATGTATCCGTGGGTAATTTTATTGGTATTATCTGAATTACCCTAGATTAACATATTAAAGTCTAAAATAAGTTCTGTGCTTGACAAAGACTCTGTAATTTTTTTTATTCTAAACATGAAATTTATATATTCGTTAATTATCAGTTCTGTATTCATCGTCTCATGTGGCGGCAGTAATGAAACCCCGCCGCCTGTAGTTTCTTTACCTCCAGTACCTCCACTCCCGGAAACATCTTCAACCGCTTTTTATGGTTATGCTATAGATGGATATATTTCAGGTGCTAATATATTTGTCGATCAGAACTTTAATTTTACACAAGATGATAACGAATTTACTGCAGTCACTGATACCGATGGTTCTTTTGTTATTGAAACTAATGATGAAGACATCTTAGCCTGTTTGCAAAAAAGACCAATTGTTGCTGATGTCCCAGTGGGAGCAGAGGATTCAACTTTGGGAACTGTAACAGAAGCCTACCAAATGATTCTACCGTCTATTGAAGATGCAGGTATAGATACGATTGTAATTTCTCCTTTTACAACTCTTTTTGCTGAGGCTATAATTACAGCTAAGAATAATTCAGATTTAACTGAAGATCTAACAGTAGAGCAGGGGTGTCAGAGTGAAGGCGATGCTGTGGCATCTTTGGTAACTGCGAGAATTGATGAGCTTAAAAACTCTATAGAAACAAATTTTGGTATCACATATGCGGAACTGCTCAGTGATTTTATTGCTAATGAGACATCACTTGTGACTGAAGAGGTAGCACAAAATATTGCAGGGTTGCTACCACACCTTCAAATAATAGATAATCAAATTTCCGAAGATTTATCAGCGACGTTTGATAAAGATATAAGAGCAAATGTTTCCTTAGCAGAGGAGTCGTTAGCTATTATTTTTAGCGGCGAAGATTATGAAAAACTTCCTTTAAATTTTTATAGTAGTTATAATACAGAGCCTAATGCGGATGGCTGGTATAGAAATGAAAGTATTGAAGCGAGCGGCGCATTCATTTCTAAAGATGGAATACTCTCCAGGGAAGATTGTAGCGAAACTGATACCGCTCTATGTAATGTCAGTGAACTGACCCTGAAAAACATAGCAAACATATCAACCCTTTATAGAAAAACTTCATCATTTAATAAGAACACTCCAATAGATTTTAATGATCTAGGTATTACTGATGGAAACCTTAGTGTTGGCGCAACATTATCTAGTGCATGGCGCAACGGTTCTGTAAATTGGAATTCTTCTGGGTCTAGACAAAGGGAGTGCCAAAAAGCTGAAAGTATTCAATTTAGCAACTCGGTTTCATCTGAAATTAGTACAAATTTTTATTATAACAATTACTCTCAAGGCTTTGAAAAAGCTGAGTGTGACGACGTACGCCATTATTATACTCCAATATTAAACGCATCAACTTTTCTCACAGATGGTTCAGGTACTGGCTTAGGAGCACAATATTACATTTTTGATGTATTACGGTCAGGAATATCATCCAATTTACCATATGATTTTGTTGATAATAGCGTGAATATTAATCCAGAACTTATTGTTCAAGATGTTTCCAATTTACCAAGAATGTATAAAGATTTAGATGCTATAAGAGCATCGTTTAAAGGAGATGATTATATTCTCTTTGAATATGATAATGAGGGTGCTCTCAACGCATACTTTGAAGCAGGCACTCACCCTAGTAATGATATGTTTTGGGATGTTTCCGGAGGCTTTGACTCACAGCTAAGAATTTATGGGCAAGATGCAAGGACTGCTTTTTTTAACAGATTAGCAGAAAACCCTAACTTAGATGAAAGTTTTTATGGCACTAGTGCGCCTCAGAATAATTCAATTATTGGGAGGATTGCTAACTCATTCGTAGAAATAGGCGACTATTCAGGAGATGAAGAAATTAAGCTACAGGTTGCGCCAACGTATGACTATGCGAACAAAACCCTTGATTATTCTCTGACGAGTTCATTGGATTTAGAAAATATTCTCGATTTTGTTGAAGATGGGATTGGCGGTAATCCGCTTAATGCTAAAATTTGGTTCAATCCTGATGGTTCTATTGAGTCAACAGTTCCAGTTAAATTATATGTATACGAAGGCGATGATACATCCATAGATTCAAGTGAAAGTTATTTTGAAATGTCATTCAATGTAACTTTATCTTCAAACGCATCTGGTAATGCTAACAATTATGAAGCAACTCAGGTATGGGCCATAGAAGATTCAGAAATATTAGTTTCTTATACAGAAGACGGTGTAACTACTTCTCAAACAGTAACAAACTTTGATGAAGATCAGATAACAGTTGTAGACTCCAACATTGGTGATACAGCAGACAGTTTCGATGAAATAGCAAACTTAAACTTGAAACTCCTTAATCTCATATCAAAGGTTTCTGACAATATCTCTGGTGTCCAAGATTTTTTTGTAGACGGTGGTACTTATACAATCGAATTAGACCTCGGGTCTGGCGGGCACTCTTTAGTCGCTTTTGATAGAAATATTGTAGAAAATATTACGGGAACATTTACTACTAAATCCGCTCCTACCTACGCCATAAGCGTAAATGATATGATAATTAAAGAAGATAACTCTAAAGATATTTGTTTTAACAGATCATCAAATGGAGACTTGTCAGCTACTGAGTTTGATTTGTCATTTACTCAACGTGAAAGACCAGGAAAAGGCGGTTTTGAGGATGATTTTACTTTATCAGATACAGCTATAGTTTTTAATGAAGGCGATGTTCAATCCTGCACAACATTTAGCGCCATAAAAGATACTCATTTTGATTGGGCCCATGATATATATTTAGATATTTCCGAACCATCAAACGGTCAAACATTATCTAGATCAAGAATGAAAGTTACAATTCTTGATCTATATTTTCCAAACAGAATTGATTGGAGACGAGGATAAATATATTAAGCTCTGTTTGATTTAGCTATCTCTTGGCAATCTTAGACTTACTTGTTAAGGCGAGGGTATGAAAAGTGCTCTCCTTACAATGTTTCTTTTATTATCAAGCGCATCTTTGGCATCAGAGCTTCAGCAGTGTCCTACCTTTGACTCCGCTATATCACTAGAAACACAAGAAGAGATTTTAAGTACTCGCCATCATTTATGTGATGTTATTATTAAAGATATTCACGATAAGATCCTTGTTTTAGATGCGCATGCCGACATAGTTATTCCGGGAGCTGCTGGTCAGTATTTGGGCCCAGATGGAAAGTCTAAAGTTGCTATTAATAAATTAAAGGCAGGCGGTATTGACGCCGTAGTTATGTCGATTGCTGTTCCGCCAGGTGCGTCTCGTTCTGTAGCCGATGATATGAAAGGCCAAGACTTCGCAAATCAAAAGTTCATTGCGATAGATGAATTACTTAAGACCCATGCGGAGACTTTAATCTTAGCAAGGTCGGCACAGCAAATCGTCAGTGCGCAAAGCAATAATAAAATAGCCTTTATAGTTGGTTTTCAAAATGCAAGGTCCCTTGTTAACAATATCGATACACTAGACGACTATTATGCAAAAGGTGTTCGCGTATTTGGGCTTAATCATATTGGGCATAATAATTTTTCTGACTCTTCTCGTCCGAATTATGATGGAGCGGCTGGTGTTTATGAACCTGCTGAAGAGCACGGGGGTTTGTCGGAACTTGGACGTAAAGCTGTGAAACGGATTAACAAGCTTGGCGGAATCATTGATGTATCTCAATCTTCCAAGGCAGCTGTGATGGAGATTGCAGAACTGTCAGCAACTCCAATTATTGCTAGTCATTCCAATGTACGTGTTTTATCAAATGTTACTCGTAATCTTTCCGACGAGGAGATCGATATTATTGGCGCCAAGGGAGGTATTGTTCATTTGGTTCCTTTTGGGGCGTATTTGGTCGATTTGTCAGACCCTACTCTACGCGCATCTATCAAAATGGTTAGAGAAAATGCGGGTCTTCCCGGCAGCGGCTATGCCTATCCCTATGAGCTTTACTGGGAAATTGATGATGCCGCAGAAAAGATGAAATTCTTAATGGCGATGAGAGCTGTAATTGGATCAGGAAGCGTTGAGCGTTTAGTGGACCACATAGATTATGTAGTCAAAAGAATAGGTATAGATCATGTAGGGATTGGAACTGATTTTAATCATGGCGGGGGAATCGAGGGTTTTAACGAAGCAGATGAAGCTCTTAATCTAACAAAAGCCTTGGTTGCCCGCGGGTATAGCCAAAAAGATATTGAAAAAATATGGGGCGGAAATTTCCTAAGGGTTTTTCGTAGGGTTGAACAGTCTTAGTCCGGTACTCCATTGAAATGGTAGTTTGAGTAATCTCTGATAACTAACCTGTGTGTGCGGGTCCAAGAACTATGGCATTGGCCAGCAGCAGAGTTAGGCCATTTAAATAAGCGCGCGTAACAGGACTTTGGGTAAAGCCTATAACTATGCCCTCACCATGGGGTTGCGCCATAACGAAAGGCTTGAAGGCAAGCTGGCGCCGGTTTTCTTCCCACAAATATCCACTTTTTAGTAACTCCTCAGGGCCAGCATAGCTAAATACATTTGTGCCGTCGGCTTCATTAAGCGGTTGATAAATATTACTGCCCCGTAGTAGCGCTGAAGCTTCTTCATAACCTGCTGACAACCAATGATCGGTATCGATAATAGTATTTACTAATACGCCTGGCACTGAATCAGGATTTTTTTCTGGATCCGTTATGGCTGCTTTATAATCGTCTTTTGTTTTGATTACTGTACCGGAAACAAGATTGGTCTCTTTATTGGCACCTTTGTCTTCTTTGTTATTTTCGTCCTCAGTTGCAGCAGTCTCTAAGGATGTTGACAATAAATCAAAATTCTCACTAGTAAGCGTTTCTAATGCAGTATCAAAACCAACTAATACTCCGCCATTTGATACAAATGTTTTCAAAGCTTCAATGCCGGTATCGCCGAGTACATACGAAAAATTAGAGTAGGTTTGTGGTAAGATAATAACATCATAATCTTCAAGAGTTGCTCTGCCCAATGTTTTCACTCTGATGGGCGTTACAGGAGCGCCGAGATAGCGTTCAATAACAAACCGAGTAGCGCCTGTTTCAGTGGGAACCATTCCTTCGCCCCAGGCTAAAGCTATTTTGGGTAATTTTAAATATTTGAATTCATTTGATCCAAAATTAGGGCCATCTTCAACCCAGCTACTCTCCATAGGTACAACTTCGGCACCAATCTTGCTGGATATTTCGTTTAGCCGAGACACTAAGTTCTCAGGATTTCCTTTTACAGGAAAAATAGTTGTGCCGCGAGGGTATTCACGGTCTCCCACTGTAAAGCTCTTATCGGTTGTTTTGCCTTTGAAACCTTCTGATAAAGCCGCCAAGACTAACTTTGCCTGTCCTGCATCGGACCAAGGGATAGCATAACCAAAAGAGGCTTTAGATATACTGGGAACTTTAGGGGTTTCGCCTAACTTTATTAGGGCGGCCTTTGATAAATCAGCTGACTTACAGGTTGTGACTGATAAGCCGTCCATCATAGGTATTGACCAAGCTGTTACATCATATAATTCATGAGGAAGACCGCGGTCACGGCGAGATTCTTGTTCTGCCATGAAATCCTTTGGTAAGGGGGTGCTATCAGCGAGTAAGGATTTAATTAACCTACCATTAGGCTGAGCCTGATCAATTATGACAGCCCCTTTTGGGTATTTTTGTCCGCAAAATTTACTAGAGCCAATGACTTGATGAGTGTTTATGCCTTGCAGAACCATTCTTTGAGCAAACTGGTCCACGTCCCAAGCTTTCTTGCTGCGATCAACAACAAAGTAACGGTTGTTCGATTTTTGTCCTTCTTTTAAAGTTGATGCTCGATAATTTGCATAATCTTTCAAGAAGAGATTTCTATTTTTTGCCACTACTTCAGCAGTTGAAAGCGTTGCTATGAAGTGATTTTTAACGCTCTCAAAATAAGTGAGTTCTTCTCCATTAGATCTTTTATATAAAAGCCCTCTAGCTGACCCTTGTTCGTAAGTCATAGCAATAGCGCCGTTGAGAGTTGGCCACATATCACCATAGCCAGGATAAAATTGATCAAAAATTTCACGCGTAAAGTATTCAATGCCATATTTGTCAAACCAATCTGCATGGTTTTTACCAAGTAGGAATTGCTTCTGCCGCTGCTTATCTGTGATGCCAGGGTTAAAAGGTTTAGCGGCTGGTGCAAAAAAATAAGTTTCGTCTCCGTCCATTTCATGAGCATCAACTACAACAACAGGGTTCCATTCTAATACAGCTTTGATCTTACCTCGAGTTTCAGGCTGAGACACAGCAAACCAATCTCTATTTAAATCAAAAAGATAATGGTTGAATCTTCCGCCGGGCCATGGCTGATCATGTTCAGCGCTATACCTATCTGATAGGGGCTCAAGGCCTAATGAGGACTCAAATGATTGTATAAACCTTTCTCGGCCATCGGGATTTTGTACAGGATCTATTATAACAATGGTATCTTTGAGTATTATGCTAACGATCGGGTCATCCTGAGCGGCTAATAAATGATAGGCCAGGCTTAAGCCCGCATCTGTTGATGAAATTTCGTCTCCATGAACACCATATGAAAGCCATGTTACTGCTGGAGTGTTGATGATGAGTTTTTCGCGATCACTTGGCGAGAGATTGCCGTCTGCTAACTTTTGTATATCAGCTTTAATCTCATCAAGGCGCTTTATATTTTCTGGTGAACTGATAATGGCGGCGACTAGGTCCCGTCCCTGCCAGGATTTAGCGTAAGACTTAATGATCATGCTTTCTGGTGCAGAGGTCTGCAAGTCGTTCAAATAGGAAAGAGCCTGAGCTGGTGAGGTAATACGGTCTCCATTAGAATGGCCTACGCTTTCAAGGAGGGTTGGAATTTTTGAGTCATAATTCGCCTCAATCATATTCTGTGAAGCAGCATTAAACGCAATTACAAAACTGAGAAAAAAAATAAAAATTCTAAAAACCCAACGTATCATAGTAAGCCTCTATTTTTCCATGAATGGGTTATACTATAGTCATCATATTTTATACAAATCAATCACTTTCATATTTTGCCAACTAATTTGAACCCTACTGATACTTGTAAAAATTCATGATTTAAAATAAAAATTTAGTTTAAAATAAGGAATAAATGCTTATGAACAATTATGTCAAAAATTTATTCTCTATCAAAACCACCCAGTAATATAGATTTACTAAATGATGAAGAAGTTTTAGACCGTGTATTTAATCATATTGATAATGGCACTACCGACCTTGGAAATGAAACTTGGCAGGAACCGACATCACATTATTATAAGCAAGCACGTTTTGAGGCGGAATTAGATCTATTAAAAAAATTGCCAGTACCATTTTGTCCATCTGCTGCTTTATCAAAGAATGGCAGCTACATAGCCCGTAAAGCTGCGGGTACGCCTTTATTAGTTGTTAGAGGTTTAGACGGGGTTGTAAGAGCATTCATCAACGCCTGCCGGCATAGAGGTATGCAAGTGGCTAGCGGTGACGGCTGCGCTAAAGCATTTGTTTGCCCCTACCATGCATGGACTTATAATCTTGAGGGGAAGTTAAAAAGGATACCAGGTGAAGAAGCTTTCCCAGGTTTTGACATGACTGAAAATGGTCTTGTTGAAATTAGCGCGAAAGAAAAAGGCGGGATTATTTATGTGATGCAAAAGGGAAAAATTAAAGATGGCATGCTAGATAAGTGTCTTGATTTTTTTTCTAGCGAACAGCAACTTTTTCAAAGTGGTGAAATTGAAGAAAAAGCAAATTGGAAGATTTTAATTGAAACATTATTAGAGGGTTATCATATCAAATCCCTCCACCAAAAATCATTTTATCCTTATGGTTTAGATAATACAAATCTGGTGGAAACATATGGACCAAATGCGAGAGTTATTTTCCCGTTTAGAAGAATTGAAAAATTAAGGTCTTCTGATTCTAAAAAGCAGTCTATTAATGGAAGTATGACATCTGTATATCATCTTTATCCAAATGCGAGTGTTACCGTACTATCTAAGCATTCTAACCTCACAATTATGGAGCCTATTAGTCCGGGTTACTCAAAGCTTGTCTCTTATACTTTAGTAAACAGGCAAACAGATGATTTTAAAATTTCTGTAGAAGATGCAAAACGCGATTCCGATTTTGTATCAAAGTTTGGATTAAGTGAAGATTTAGAGGCTGCAAGGGCTATTCAAGAAACTGTATCATCTGATGCAAATAGCCATCTTACTTTTGGTTTGTTTGAAAAAGCTATTGTAAACTTTCATAAGCACCTTGCCGAAGATTTAAAATAATATAACAATACGGCAAGAAAAATTAAATATATTTAAATTGGAGTTTCTATGTTTAGTCACGTTATGTTGGGCGCCAATAATATTGAGAAATCAAAAATATTTTACGATGCTGCGTTAGGTGCAATGGGGGTTAAACCGTCATTCATAGATCCCAAGGGACGCGCTATGTATCTTCATTCTGGCGGTATTTTACTTCTTACAAAACCAATAGATGGCAAAGAGGCAACTGCCGCTAATGGCAGTACAATAGGTTTCGCAGCAAAGACTCCAGAGGAAGCGGATGCTTTTCATGCAGCAGGACTTGCGAATGGTGGTACGGCAATTGAAGATCCTCCAGGATGGCGCGAGAGCGGCGCAATGCGGTTATATTTATCATATCTAAGAGACCCGTCGGGTAATAAAATATGCGCTATGTGTCAGGGGTAAATAATCTTTTTAAAGCAGTTATTATTTAGAAAATTTTCTTAATTGTTTTCTCATTTCTGACTTTTGTAAAGTGAGCTACGAAATTTTCCGATGAGTATTTTATTTTCTTTATTATACTGTTTTATACTTTCTTCTTTTATGTACCCATAACCCCTAATTTTATCGGGTAAATTGGCTATATCAACTGCGAGTGCATAATTATCATTTGTTAGCCCTTCTATTAACATATTAACAGTAGCTTCATATTGTACTATAAGGTTTCGCTCTGTTTTACGTTCTGAGGTGTATCCAAAAATATCAAAGGGTGTCCCGCGCAACCCTTTCATATTTGATATAATTTTAAGAATTGGCGTTATCCAACCTCCAATTTCATATTTTCTTGGACGTCCAGTATGTGGATCTTTTTTAGAAATTAGCGGAGGGGACAGATGATACTTAATTTTATAATTACCATCAAAGGTTTCAGCGAGTTTTTCTGCAAATATCGGCATAGTTTGAAGTCTTGCAACTTCATATTCGTCTTTATATGCCATTAGTTTATATGCAAATGTTGCGACAGCACGGGTTAGTCCACTCTGTCCTTTTGTTTTATTTTTTTCTAAATCCACTATTTTTTGAACGAGAATTTTGTATCTTTCGGCATAAGAAGCATTTTGATAAAGTATCAAATCAGCAATACGCGCTTCAATAAATTCAATATCTGTTTTTGATTTTGGGGGCTCAATTTTTATTAATTCGGATATTGCTTGGGGTTTATGGGCCGCAAGACGTCCCCATTCAAAAGCTTGTTTATTCCAATCGGGTTTTACACCATTTAGTTCTATAGCTTTGAATATAGCCTCTTTACCAATAGGTAATGCACCTTTTTGCCAAGCATAGCCGACTAAGAATAAATTTGCTCCGATTGAATCCCCTAGTAACTTTACAGCCATACGGGTTGCATCAAGATATTCTATATTTTCGGATGCAAGCATAGTAGAAAACCTGTTTTGTAGTTCTTCTAAAGGGTAGTTAAGGTCAGGATCGTCTATAAAATCACTCGATATTGTTTTTTCCAGATTAATGAATGCCTTTGTTTTATTTGGACTTAGTGTTTCTAAAACTTTATCCATGCCTGAAGTCATCATATCACAAGCGATTAAAACGTCGGACCCGCCACTTGTTAGTCTAGCTGCATTAATTTCGGATTGGTAATTTGCAAATTGGATATGTGTCATGACGGGCCCACCTTTTTGAGAAAATCCCATTTGATCAACAATAGATACCCCTCTGCCTTCTATATGAGCAGCAGTTCCTAAGAGTGCGCCAATCGTGACTACCCCCGTTCCGCCAACACCTGCAATTAGCACTCCATAGGTCTCACCCTTAACGATATTATATAATTGGGGTGAAGGTACCGTAGCTTTGAAATTATTGATTTCTATCCCTCGTTTCATATCACCCCCATGAACAGTGACAAAGCTCGGACAGAAGCCGTCAACGCAAGAATAGTCCTTATTGCAAGATGACTGATGTATCTGCCGTTTGCGGCCATACTCTGTATCTAACGGCTGAACGGATAGGCAGTTGGACTTTTTCGAACAATCTCCACATCCTTCGCAAAGACGGTCATTGATAAAGGCGCGTTTGGGTGTATCGGGAAAGGTTCCACGCTTACGGCGACGACGTTTTTCAGCGGCGCAAGTTTGATCATAAATTAAAACTGTAGTACCCTTAATATCTCTTAAATCTCGTTGGACACTATCAAGTTCCCGTCGGTGATGAATAGTAGTCCCGATTGCAAATCCTGGTTTCTTTCCATATTTGAAGGGTTCATCAGTTACTATAGCAATTCGCTTGACCCCTTCTTGGTAAACTTGATGGGTAATCATTTGTACAGTAATTTGTCCATCAACTGGCTGTCCGCCTGTCATCGCGACGGCGTCGTTGAAGAGTATTTTAAATGTGATATTGGACCCAGCTGCAACAGTTGCCCTAATGGCTAATGACCCACTATGAAAGTAGGTGCCATCCCCCAATTGTTGAAATGTATGCTTACTATTTACAAAAGGTTCCTCGCCAATCCATGTCGCACCTTCACCTCCCATATGGGTAAACCCTTCAACATCTCGATCCATCCAAGTTGCCATATAATGACAACCAACACCGCCAATTGCTTTGCTGCCTTCTGGAACTTTGGTAGAAGTATTATGAGGGCAACCAGAGCAAAAATAAGGTACATGTTTAGTGTGAATAGAATTAGCCTTTGCTATGGACTCTTGGCAGTTATTCAGTAATTCAAGACGGGTCTCTATTTCATTGCTTGTGTAAAAATAAGCGATTCTTTCTGCTATAATGCGTGCTATTCTGTCTGAATTTGTTTGCTTGTAATCAATAACTAGTGGTTTACCGTTTTCATCTGTTCTTCCGACTATTCGAGGGCGTTCTTTATCTGGAAGATCATAACAGCCGCGCATGAATCCATTTTGAATTTGTTCCCGCTTATCTTCGATTACCAGAACTTCATCCATCCCTCTAGCAAACTCTCTGTATAGATCATCATCAGAAGGGAAGGGCATAGCTATTTTGAGCACATTGATACCGAGGGATTTAGCCTTTATTTCACTAATACCGAGATCACTCAGGGCTTGTTTTACATTGCTCCACTCCTTACCCATGGCAACAATACCAAATTTTTTCTTTGGGCTTTCAAGTGTAATACGGTTAAGATTATTGGCGCGCGCAAATGCCAATGCTGCCGGTAATTTATATTTTCTTGCACGTTTATCCATGTCGTATATGTCATTTAGGCGTCGTGCGTTAACGCCGTCTTTTGGGAATATAAATTTTGGATAGGAAATCTTAATTCGGTTATAATCGCCATCAATTGATGCAGATGTTTCAATTGTCTCAGGTATTAATTTATAACCCACAAAGGATCCGCAAAACCGCGATAGAGCAATGCCATAAATACCTAAATCAAAAACATCCTGAATATCTGCGGGGTACAAGACTGGCATTAGAAGGTCTTCAAAAAGTAGTTCAGAATGATAGGGGTCAGTTGTGGACGTCATATCAGGGTCATCACCACAAAGCACAAGGACTCCACCATGCTTTGTTGTGCCGTGCAAAGTAGCTTGGCGCAAACCATCAATTGTTTGATCTAGCCCTGGCCCTTTGCCATACCACATTGAGTAAACACCATCATATTTTGCATCATCTTTAAAACCAACTTTTTGGGTTCCCCAGACTGCAGTCATAGCCATATTTTCATTGAGCCCTGGCCAGAATTTAACATGATGTTCCTCGAGAGTTTTTTCTCCTGCGCGCCATAGCTCTATATCAATAGCTGTCATAGGGGAGCCTCTATAGCCCGATATAAAACCACCTGTATTCAATCCTGCTTTTTCATCTATTTTTCTCTGTATCATCATCAAGCGAATGATTGCCTGCTGCCCTGTCACGAATACGCGGCCACGATCTAGGGTATATTTGTCCGCAAGTGTAATATTTGGTAATTTTACTGTTGAGTTCATTTTACCCCTGCTTAATATTAATAAAGTGTAGAAATAATTCTCTTAGGTGGTAATTCCTGTTTTTTTTAAAGGTAGTAAATATGATGCACTCACTTACAAAATTTTACATTTTTGAATCAATTTCTATGCTATAATATACAAATATATAGGAAAAAAATTCTCTATTAAATATATATTTTGGGTAAATTATACTTTAAAAAAAATATATTGAGGAATATTATTTTTTAACTCATAGAGTTTTGAAAGTGTGATACTTGTTAGGTAATACCATAAAAATTACTGGGATTGTATTAAGTTATTATTGACACCCCAATAAGAAGCATTGCGCCCATGAATATTGTTGTCAAAGTCATGATTGTAAGGGGTTTTGCACCAACTTTCATGACTAATTTCATATCTGTTTTTATACCGATCGCCACCAAGGATATTATTAATGCCCAATGTGCGGATATATTACCTGCGTTCTTTGCAAAATCAGGAATAATATTTAAGCAGCTAAGCAACGCTAAAAGGCAAAATACAATTAAAAACGGAGGTGTGCTCGCCCTAAGCTTGGACCTCAAGTTAGGGTAGGGTGTACTGGAGCTTTTTCCCCAGATCAGAGATATAATAATGATAACCGGTAACAGCATGGAAACACGTATGAGTTTAAATACAACGGCGAGATCTCCTGCCTCATTTGAAACTGCATATCCAGCACCAACGGCTTGTGATACATTGTGTATACCGCCTCCCATAAAAATCCCACTTTCTAATATATTTAAATTTAAAGCATTGGATATAAATGGATATAGAAGCATAGCTAATGTAGATAGAACAGTTATACCTGCAACAGTAATTGCAAGCTGAGCATCACGAAGCGGGTTATCCTCCAGAGCGGAGCAAATTGCAGCAGCGGCTGATACGCCGCATATTCCAACGGCGCCGCCCATGAGAATTGAAAAATCTTTTGGCTGCCCTAAAATCCTAGCTATTAAATAACCCACTAGAAGCGTTATTATAAGTGTTATAATTACAAAAAGAGGAGCCATGAAACCTATTTGGGATAGATCGGTTAAATCTATGCGTAGACCCATTAATGCAACCCCAGCATAAAGTAAGCCACGAGAGCTCCAATTTATTCCATCTTTAAAAATAGAAATTGAATTTAAAGCATGCAGCAATAGTCCAATTATAATGGCAAGCAACATTACAGGTATCATTGTTACCTTTGATACAAAGGCGGCAAGAATTCCTGTAAAAATGCAAACAACAAGACCTGGAGTATGATTTTTAAATTCTGATATTTTTGCTTGCATTAATTATACCCCCCACCTCAAGCCTGAGCTTGAAGTACAGTCACCATAACCATATTAAATATTGCTTCAACATCAGAACCACGAGATAAATCATTTGCGGGTTGATTAAGACCCTGAAGTATAGGCCCAATAGCTTTTGCTCCTCCTAGGCGTTCAGTGATTTTATAAGCTATATTTCCTGAGTTTAAATCAGGAAAAATAAATATATTTGCATTACCTGCTATACTAGAGGTAGGTGCTTTTTTACTAGCTACTGAGGGTATTATAGCAGTATCAAATTGTAGCGGTCCATCTACCTTTAATTTTGGGTTGAGAGTTTTAACTAATTTTAATGCATCACATATTTTATCTACATGCGGATGATTGGCGCTTTTATGTGTAGAAAATGATAGTAGCGCAATTTTAGGCTCCAGATTTAATAAAGATTTAGCAGTTTCAGAAGATGCGATTGTTATTTGAGCTAACTCATGTGCATTTGGATCTATAACCACTCCTCCGTCAGAAAAAATAACAGCTCCTTTTAATGCTTTTGAATTATGAGGCATCTGCATAATGAAAGAACTGGAAATAAGTCCCTCTGGTATTTTTGTACCTATAATTTTTAGTGCCGACACAATAACTTCTTTTGAGGTGTGGGTTGCTCCCGCAACAGAACCATCTGCTAATCCTTTTCGGACCATCATGTTTGCAAAATTTAAAGGCCTTTTAAGTTCTGATTTAGCAGTTTCTAAGTCGATACTTTTGGTAACTTTTAAATTACAAAAATCTTCCAGAAACATTTCATACGACAGAATTGGATTTATTACTAAAATTTCCTGGTGTGTGTCACCGGATTTTGAAAGCAGGGTTCGTATAGTTTTTTCATCACCAAGAAGTGTTATTTTTGCTATCTTTTTATTAACTGCTTTTATAGCAGCATCTATAATTCTCTGATCAGTACCTTCGGCAAGAACTATATGTTTAGGCGATGACTTTGCGCGCTCAAACATTTCATTAATGGAATTCATAAACATCCTCTAAATAAACTTTACCCGCCTATTTGAGGTTTCATGTCTTCTAGGTTTATTCCAGCAACTTTAACAGGTTTCTTCATGGCATCTCTTCGGAAGGGTTCCCCTAATTCTTGATTTAAAACGCATTCTATAAACGTTGTTATATTCTCTTCCATTTGAAGGCGTACACCCTCCCTTATGGCTTCGGTTAATTCAGTCATTGTAGTAACTTGCAATCCTCTAAGGCCACAGGCTTCAGCTACTTTTGCATATTCAACACCAAGATTGAGTTCTGTGCCAACAAAGTTATTATCATACCATAAAGTCGTATTTCTTTTTTCCGCGCCCCATTGATAGTTTCTAAAAATAACTTGTGTAATTGCAGGCCAGTCACCTCGGCCGCAAGCTGTCATTTCATTCATAGAAATTCCAAATGCACCGTCTCCAGCAAATCCTACAACTGGCACATCGGGTTTAGCTATTTTTGCACCAAGAATAGCGGGTAATCCATATCCACAAGGTCCAAACATACCTGGAGCTAAATATTTTCGGCCTTCTTCAAAATAAGGGTAAGCATTACCCAGTGCACAATTATTACCTATATCAGTTGATATTATAGCATTTTTTGGCAAGCCAGATGTAATGGCTCTCCAAGCTGCCCGAGGAGACATACGTTCGGGCTCTCGAGTTCTGGCGCTTTCATTCCAATTAGTACCTGGATCATCATCTTCATGTTCCATTGATGTTAAAAGCTGTGCCCATCTTGACTTACTTTCAGATATATCAATTTTACGCTCACTTCGGCCATGATCACCAGCATTATCACTAAGTTTCTTAAGAATTTGTTCTGCAACGACTTTAGCGTCCCCTTGAATGCCAACTGTAACCTTTTTTGTTAATCCAATTCGCTCGGCATTAATGTCAACTTGAATAATTTGGGCAGACTCAGGCCAATAATCTATTCCGTAGCCCGGTAAGGTAGAAAATGGATTAAGCCTAGTTCCTAATGCAAGAACCACATCGGCTTTTGCAATGAGTTCCATAGCAGCTTTTGAACCGTTATAACCTAGCGGGCCGACACATAATTCATGTGAACCTGGGAACGCATCATTATGTTGGTAGCCTAAACAAACGGGCGCATCTAATCTTTCAGCGAGATTTTTTGAAGCTTCAATAGCACCACCTAATACAACTCCAGCACCATTTAATATAACAGGAAACTTAGCTTTAGAAAGTAAGTTCGCCGCTTCTGTAATTGCAGTCTTTCCTCCTCGTGGACGTTCAAGTTTTACAATTTGCGGAAGTTCAATGTCTATAACTTGAGTCCAGAAGTTTCTTGGTACATTAATCTGTGCAGGAGCGCTAAACTGATGGGATCTTTGTATAACTCTGTTTAAGACTTCTGCTATTCGCGTAGGGTCTAACACCTCTTCTTGATAGGCTACACAATCTGAGAACATGCGCATTTGAGGAACTTCTTGAAACCCTCCCTGTCCCATCGTGTTGTTTCCGGCTTGCGGCGTTACAAGTAATAATGGGGTATGATTCCAATAAGCTGTCATTATAGGAGTTAAAAAATTAGTAATCCCAGGTCCATTTTGAGCAATTGCCATAGACATTTTCCCTGAAGCTCTGGTATAGCCATCGGCCATCATTCCGCCATTACATTCATGCGCAACGTCCCAAAATTTTATACCCGCCTGCGGAAATAAGTCTGATACTGGCATCATTGCTGATCCAATTATGCCAAATGCATTTTCAATTCCGTGCATTTGGAGAACTTTAACAAAGGCTTCTTCAGTATTCATTTTTGTCATTTGTTTTAACCTTTACTTTTTTTATAATCAGAAATACTTGGTATTAAGATAAGTATGTTATTATCTATGTAAAACACTTATTTGATAGAACCAGATTAGTAGAATAATTTATACCATCCCTTCTTGTTCATTAATTATTATTAACTTACTGTAGAAAATCAGATACTAACAAGTGTACTCTTATTCCCAGTTCGCTAATGGAAATAAAATGGATTTTTTGTTTAAATTGGATAGAAATAATAAACGAGGCTTACAAAACCAGCTTCGAGACAAGATTTCTGCTGCCATTATTGAGGGACGCATAGCTCCAGGGACGCCTATGCCCTCTAGCCGAAGTTTATCGGAAAGGCTTGGCATAGCACGTAACACTGTAATGGCTGCTTACGAATCTTTGCAGGATGATGAATTCATTATTTCACGTGAGCGTAGCGGTTATTTTGTAAATAATAGCGTTTTAGAAGATAAGGCATTACAGAAATCTAGATCAGATGTTGAAAATAGTCTTGAGTCAGGATCAGTTGATTGGTCAAACAAATTGACGTTTAAGGCTACCAAGTTAAGAAATATTGTAAAACCGTCCAATTGGAGAGATTTTAAATATTGTTTTGTTTACGGTCAGATAGATCCAAGACTTTTCCCAGTGCGACATTGGCGCGAGTGCTGGCGGGACGCTGTTGGTGTTCAGGAAATTTCAGATTGGTCACAAGACCTTATAGACCGAGACGATAGATTACTTGTAGAGCAGATAAGAAATAAACTTCTACCACGGCGAGGCTTGTGGGTTGATGAAGATCAAATACTAGTCACAGTTGGGGCTCAGAATGCCCTTTATACAACATTGCGTCTCATGCTCTCAAAAAATAGTACTTTTGGTATTGAAGAGCCGGGTTATCCTGATGTGCGCAATATAGCGTTAGCCTTTACAAAAAATGTAAAGCCTCTTTGCGTTGATAATCACGGAATTACCATCAGCCCTGCATTAGATGTTTGTGATGCTATCTATTTGACACCGAGTCACCAATCTCCATCAACTGTGACGCTATCGGAAGCCCGGCGGAAAAAAATTTTAGAGTTAGCCGAAGAAAAAGATTTTTTAATAATTGAGGATGATTATGAAGCGGAAACAAATTTTAACTATAAGCCACTTCCTGCTTTAATGAGTGATGATAAGTATGGCCGTGTTATATATGTTGGAAGTTTATCTAAAACTTTAGCTCCAGGCCTCAGATTAGGTTATTTAGTTGGACCTAAAGCTTTTATAAATGAAGCTCGGGCATTGCGCAGGTTAATAATGAGGCACCCTGCGGCAAACAACCAAAGAGCTGCTGCCTATTTTTTAGCACGTGGTCACCATGAAAGCCTTTTACGTGCCTTAATAAAATCAAACAGAAGTAAACGTCTTAAATTATTAGAAAGCATGAATAAGTACTTACCCGCTTGGACAATATCGTCAAATCAAGGCGGTTCATCAATTTGGGTAACAGGCCCTACAATCCTTGATGCAAGAGTTTTGGCGCAAAGATGTTTACAAAAAGGTGTGCTCATTGAGCCAGGTAATATTCATTATATTTCAGATGATAGACCCTATAATAGATTTAGACTGGGATACACTTCGATAAATGAAAATAATATCGAAGAAGGTATAAAAATAATCAGTCAGGTTGCTGAAAGTATAACATCTAAATTAAATAAAACTTAAGTTAGTGGATGTATTTCCTCTAATGCTTCATCTAAAATATTTATAATATCATCAATCTCTGACCGTCCAGCAATAAGAGCAGGTGTCAAGCATAAAGTATTGTTGTTTGAGGGTATACTTCGATTAGTACGACCAATTAGAAGTCCTTTTTTCTTACAATAATTTGTAACCTTTATGGCAAAGAGTTCATCAGCAGGTTCGTTTGTGTTGGGGTTACTAATTAATTCTATACCAGCTAAAAGGCCTTTTCCTCGTGCATCTCCAACAAAGGTATGTTTATCCTTCAAGCCTTTTAGTTTATCTAAAAGATATTCTCCAATTTTTTGAGAATTTTCAATCAAATTCTCTCTTTCAATAATGGCTAAATTTTCAATTGCTGCCGCATGACCGCCTGCGCATCCCCCAAACGTACTAATGTCCCGAAAATAAGACATCTTATCACCTGGATTAACTTTAAATCGATTAAATATATTTTCATTTGTTACTGTGCAGGAAATAGCAGCATATCCGCTGGCCAGTCCTTTAGCCATGGTTACTATTTCAGGTTGCACATCGTAATTTTGATACCCGAACCATTTACCTGTTCGTCCAAAACCACAAACGACTTCGTCAATATGCAATAAAATATCATATTTTTTGCAAATTTTTTGGATGATAGGGTAATATTCATCGACTGGAACTATTACGCCCCCACCGGCAGTAATGGGTTCTAAAACTACTGAGCCTACATTTTCTGGGCCCTCTTCAAGTATAACCCTCTCTAAGTCATAAGCACATTCTATATTGCATTCACCATACTTTTTTCCAAAGGGGCATCTATAACAATTGGCATTACAAAATTCTGCAAAACCTGGAGCAAAGGGCCCGTAATCCTCACGGCGTTCTGATTGACCAGAAGAGCTTAATGCACCTATTGTGGTTCCATGATAATCACGATGGCGATAAATTATTTTATGTTTTGACCCGTCCCCCTCAATACGAGAGAGCTGTCTGACCATTTTATAACCCTTTTCATTGGCTTCTGACCCAGAATTTGAATAATACACACGGCTAAGTCCCGGCATTTTATCAATAAGTGCATTAGCAAATAAAGCGCCAGGTATAGTTCCACCTGTTCCAGAATAGTAACACATTTTGGTTAATTGATCCGCTACAGACTTTGCAATGCTCTCTCGGCCATAACCGACATTTACTGACCATACCCCGCCGGACGTCGCATCCAGGTATTCTTTGCCAGTAGTATCTTTTACAATCATACCTTTTCCTTCAGCAATAATAAAAGGATCTTTTGTATCAAGGTCTTTATGCTGCGTTAGGTGATGCCAAACAGAGTTGCGGTCTTTTTGAATGACTTCATCATTACTTTGTGAAACTAACATGGCTTTCTCCCACTTATGTTAATTGCGAAATATGACCTAGTGAATTATCTGAATATTTCGCTCATTACTTAAGTAGAACTGCATTAGAACGATATGCGTTGTTTAGAACCAGCAACGGCAATTATATTGAGCCAGTTATAGGATTTCTTTAAATGGGATATATGCTAATTTGAATGTTATTCTTGTTCTATTGCTACAAAAATAGTTTTGCGTTCAGTATAGTTTTCGACAGCAGCCCACCCATTTTCTCGGCCTAATCCTGACATTTTTTTCCCGCCAAAAGGTATATTTACGGGTGTTAGATTATATGAATTCACCCAGCAAATTCCAGCCTCTAAGGCTTTTGCCACTCTGTGTCCTTTAGAGAGATTTTTGGTAATGACTCCTGCAGCTAGGCCTAGTTCGGTATTATTAGCTCTTTCGATAACTTCAATCTCTGTATCAAAAGGCATCACACACATCACAGGTCCGAATATTTCTTCTCGCGCGATCTTCATATTATCTTTCACATCACTAAATATGGTTGGCTGAATAAAGTTTCCATTTTTTAAGTTACCTTTTGTAACTTGTAACCCGCCTGTAATAATTTTTGCACCTTCATCAATACCTGATTTGATATAGCTTAAAACTTTTTGCATGTGTTGCTTACTTATTAGGGATCCAATATCTGTTTCAGGGTCTAGTGGATCTCCCACTTTTAAAGCCTCTGTTGCATTTTTTATTACACTTAAGAAGTTTTCATATACAGGTCGCTCTACAAAGACACGAGTACCATTTGTACATATTTCACCTTGTGTATAAAAATTTGCATTAATAGCTGATTGCACCGCAATATCCATATCTGCATCTTTAAAAATAATAAGAGGGGATTTCCCTCCTAATTCCATTGTAATGTGTTTAAGAGTTGAAGCACTCTGAGACATTACTTTTTTCCCTGTTTCAACTGAACCGGTAATAGAGACCTTTGCTATATCTTTATGAGCGCACAAATTGACAATAGTTTTTGTTTCAACATTTAAGACATTAAAGACTCCATCTGGAAGCCCTGCTTTTTTCAAAATTTTTGCAAGTTCACTCGCAGTTATAGGGGTTAATTCTGAGGGTTTAAAAATAACTGAATTTCCACAAGCCAAAGCCGGAGCAGTTTTCCAGCTAGCAATTTGAAATGGATAATTCCAAGCGCCAATAGCTAGCACGACGCCAAGTGGATCAAGCGTTGTATAAGCAAAGCCACCGTCAACTGGGATGTGTTCACTTTGCATTGTGTGGGCAATAGCAGAAAAATATTCAAAACAATCTGCGGCACTGTCAATATCAGCCTCAGGGGTTTCTGATATCGGCTTTCCGGCATCTAAAGTTTCTAATTTTGCGAGCCTGTCTCTATTTTGTCTGATTAATTCCGCAGTTTTATGAAGAATACGTCCACGTTCTTTACCCGACAATTCCGCCCATTTTTTTTGATTCTTTTTGGCAATCTCTACGGTATGATTTGCTTGCTGAAGGCTTGCGAGTTTGATTTCTGTAAGCTGGCTGCCAGTAGCGGGGTTTATACTAACTAATAATTTTTCAGTATCACCATCAACTAACTCACCATTTATAAAGTTACCTGTTTTTAAATCTAACATTTGAGACCTTTGTGTTTCTGAAGTTAATACATATCAATATGTTTATAAAATTAGTGTCATTCTGTCTCATAGCAAATGATATTTTTTGTGAAATAGATAGCTGTATTAAAATTATATCTTATCACGAACGTATAAAGTTAAGATTAGATTTTAATTTACTTGGCTTTATGTTAAATATATAGAAATACTTCTGGAGGTTATTTTATTAAGATGAGACGATTGGTAATAGTTGGAGGCGGCTCTGCAGGTTGGATGGCCGCTGCATACCTCAATGGAGCTCTCAACGATAAAGGTAAGAAAAAAGTAGTTGATATCACGTTAATTGAATCGCCCGACATACCAAGGATAACAGTTGGTGAGGCATCTATTCCATCCATAAATCACGTTTTGAGCGTCATTGGACTTGATGAAGCGACTTTTATGAAGGCTACGGATGCAACATTTAAACAATCAATAAAGTATGTAAATTGGCATAAAAATGATAATTCATTTTACCACCACCCCTTTAGTAGAGCTCGCCAAGGTCCCATTGATTTCTCAGGACGAGATTGGATGGAAAGTAAAAGAAATATTCCATTTATGGAAACCGTATCTGCTCAACCTATTCTGTGCGAGATGAACCTTTCTCCGAAAATGTTAGGCCAATGGACTATGGGACCTCCATTAAAATATGCATTTCATATGAATGCCCAAAAATTTGCTGATTACCTTAGAGATTTTTCTGTCGAACGCGGGGTTACTCATATTTTAGCAAATATGAAAAATGCAAAAGTCGATAATGGTCATATAAAACATGTTGAACTAGACAATGAAACGTTAGTTGAAGGCGATATTTTTGTTGATTGTACGGGTTTTAAATCTTTACTAATGGGGAAGGCTCTTGAAGTTCCTTATGACGATTATAGCCAGTGGCTTCTGTGCGACCAAGCCATTATAGCCGCATTTGATTATGAAGATTATTTTCCCGGTTATGTCCGCCCTTATACAACGGCTACGGCACTTTCATCAGGCTGGGTCTGGGATACTCCACTGCAAAGCCGGCGCTCTATCGGATATGTTCATTCAAGTTCATTTACGACCGAAGAGAAAGCAAAAAGAGAATTACTCGATTATCAAGACCCAAAATTAAAAGATGTAGATACTCGGATTATAAAGTTTAAAAGCGGACAAAGGCGTAAGGCATGGTCAGGAAATTGTATTTCTATTGGCTTATCTGGAGGCTTTATTGAGCCTCTTGAATCAACGGGTCTTTATTTCTGTGACCTTGCCGCTGTTATGTTAGCTGAGCATTTTCCAGATAGAGACGAAGATATGCCGCAATTATCTTATCGGTTTAACCGTATAATATCCAACAGGTACTACGAAGTATTAGACTTCATTAATATGCACTATTGTCTAAGTAAAAGGACTGATACGGAATTTTGGAAAGAGGTCCAAAAGCCTGAGCATATTACGGATAGGTTATTGGCCAAATTTGAACATTGGAAAATTAAATCCCCGTCTATGGCTGATTTTGATGATCAAGCTTTCATGGGTTTCAACTATAATGTCGTTGCAGATGATGACATGGATCCTAGGCCGCCAGTTGATACGGCAGGATTATGGAACCATGAAAGTTATGAAGCTATTTTATTCGGTATGGGTTGGAGAGAGGACGAGTTTTCAGATTCATTAAAGCCATCACGAGTATTTCCATTTGTAATGGATAGATTAAAACAAGCTCCTTCTAAGATACCTCCACATCACATTTGGTTGCATCATGCTTTGGGGATGAAGCCTTGGAAAGGTAATAAGGTTCCTGCTGGGTGGGTTTAGTTATAACCTAGTAACTGCCTGAGCCCTGGAGCAGCATAATCTACTAAGCGTTTTTGCGTTTCTGGCAATTCATTAGGAATATCGGGATTATCAAGATCTAAATTTTCACGAGCTGTACCACTTTGGCTACGATCTGCTCCAATTTTTACTCTTTCTTTCCAGTCTTCAGGAAATTTTATACCGCAGTGCTTTAGTAAGTCCTTGAAGAATACTTCTGAGGAAGCCGCTTCTAGATTTTTGACATGCGAGACTAAATCCTCATATTTGAGTACTTTTGCAGAGGTCCCCATCCATGAAACTGCATTATTTGTGTAAATTTCTTCCATTGTGGGGACTTTATTATAAATGCCAAATATCATCATGTTTAGAAAATCATCCATTGGCACTCGGCCAGACTTTAAGTGTTCCAGATTTGCTTGAAAGTTCTCGGATAAGAAAAATCTTGCGCGTGCTAGAACCCAATCATATGGATCCCGCACTAATAATACATGCTTCACATCTTTTAATAATAATGAGGGCGTATCTGCAAAGAGCAAGTGTCCCCAGCTTAAAACGGGATTTTTTTTATCAAGAAAGGCATGACGATTTTCCTTTAGATTAGGAAATTGAATAAAATCATCTTTGTGTTGTTGATTTACAGGCACAAACATTCTCATAATATTTTTAAGCAAATGGGTACCAGATTTTGGAACACTATTGAGAAAAACTGATAACTTTAATCTTTCTTGTGAAAAGTTTGAATTCTTGTCATCTAAATTATCAGGTTTGGCTATTATACGAGGCATAAAACTCTTTCGGTACAAATTAAAACGGCGGGCCAAGGCCCGCCGCATAAACTCACAAAACTAAAACTATTAGTTGAATGTTTTAGTTACGTTAAGGAACCCAGTACGTCCAAGGTAGTCATACTGTGACCGTATAGGAACATTACCTGTGTCACCACTTGATATCGCAGGTGGGTGCTCATCAAAGAGGTTGTTAATACCTGCTCTGAAAGTCCATCCGCCATCTAATGAATACTCACCGGATATGCCGTGGTAAGTCGTTGACTCTGTAAAGTTTTTATACTTAGCAGGGACACCGTAAAGAGTTGGTGTTGGGTTATTACGATCAGCACGCATGTTGTTTGAAGTACGGCCAATGTGGTTAACACTCCAACGAACACGCCATCTATCGCTTGGCTGTAAAGTAATGTTCATGAAACCAGTTGTTTTAGGCTCACCTAGTTCACCGTTAAAGTCTTCAACTGAGTCATCTGCCAACAACAGACCCCTTGATTCCAATTGATGAGTAGCTTGAGCATTGATTTCTAAGCGACCAAATTGTGTATCTTGACCATAGCGAACTGTGAGATCAAGACCTCTGTTCTCTTGTCGGTTTACGTTGATGAAAGTCGCTGTAACGTCAGTAATACGAGAATCATCAGCACCTGGTCCTGGAGGGTTTCTGTTAAAGAAGTTGCAAAGTGGTTCACTTGAGAAGTTCTCAGAAGCATAACAACCACCAACAATAGCACTTGCGCTTAAGGTTGAGATTTCATCCTTAATTGTGATATCAAAGTAATCTAGTGCAACGCTCAAGTCAGCAAAGTCTGGTGTCCATACACCACCGAATGTATAGTTTCTAGATGTTTCAGGGATTAGAACTCCAAAACCACCACCGCGGAACACGTCGGCAGATATAGCAGGTCTGTGATCATCTCTTACGCCGTCAGCTGCGCAGTTATCAGCAACTCTTTGAGTAATTGCACCACTTGATAGAGCGTCTCCCCACTGGAAGCATGGGTCAATTGACCTTTGGCTTGAAAAGCTGGTTTCATTTCCAAGGAATTGCTCAAACAATCCAGGCGCCCTGAAAGACGTACCTGTTGAAGCACGCAAACGAAGAGATGGTATTGTTTGCCAATCTACTGTTGCTCTATAGTTGAAACCATCTGTACTTTCTGTGTCTCCAGCTGTCGTCACTGTTTGAATTTCTGTATATCTACCGGAAAGTGTAGCAGATAGACTTTCAAAGAAGGTTGCGCCTTTAGCAAGCGGCACAGCAAGTTCGCCGTAAATGGCTTTGGATGACTGTGCGCCAGCTGTTATACCAGCTGAAGATGAACCCCAAACGTTACCTGCGAGAACATGATCGTCAGGGACATCATTAATTTCATCACGCTGATAGAAGACACCTACCGCTGCAGCAATATCACCCGCCGGAGCTTTAATGAGGTCTCCAGATACAAATCCTTCTAAGGTAGTTTGAGTATAATCAGTTTTACCTTGAGTTTCGAAGAATAGGAAATCACGTACATCATTGGACATTACACCATTCATTAAATCGGCACTGAACCAAGGAACATCAACACACGGACGTCCATCAACTGTAACGCCGTTTCCTGTTGCACCAGTGGTCATTCCGCCATTTATGGTTGCACATGAACCCGTTGAGAAGTTGTAGTTTCTGATAGAGTCATTATAGATTTGATCATTTGTATATTTACCTGAGCTATCTGAATGCTGTGCATAAACATCCCAAGACCATCCAGGCAGAAGTGAGTCTTCACCGAGCTCACCTTTAATACCACCAACAAAACGCATATAGTCGATTTCAGTCTTTGAGTCGTTGATATCAGTAATAGCTGTTGGTGAGAACCAGGCGTCTCCGCCCCATCCAGCACCTGAATCGTTAGTACCTAAAGTTCCGTCTCCACCAAAACTAGTTTCGCCATAAGAATAGTTCCAGTACTGTCTGTAACCATTAGATTTCGTTACGCGGCGGTTAAATAATGCCTCACCATAAGCAGTGATATTAGAGTTAATCTCATAATCACCATCAAACATGAAAGTGTATCGCTCTGTTGAAGGCGAAAGTGTTTCTTCATTTTGGAAAGGGTGATCGTAGTTAACAAGTCCGCGGGCTCTATCACCTACGTCAAATCCTGCAAAAGTTGGGTTACCTGCGATGTCCGCTTGGTCATAATAGATTGGGAACCATCCTGCAGGTGCTTCAACTCCGCCGCCCGCATTTTGTATATATCCGGGTAAACCGTTGGCTGCTAATGATCCATCGTAATCATATTGAGCGATGTTTGGAAATGAGTCTGGTGTGTTATTATTTCCAGAGTAGTCATATATCCAAATATGACCCCATATTAAGTCACGGCATTGATATTCGCCGGTTCTAGGGTCGATAACGTCTATTCTTCCGCCTGTGTCGGGACTAAATGCATAAGCTTCGTCACAATCTAAATAATCACGATCGCCTCGTGCTAACTCTTCTTCTTTGAAATAGTCACCTGTTACTCGGAAACGACCTTTATCAAAAGTTTGACCCCATGATCCGCTCAAACGATACTGCTCTCCGCCGCTATCTTCCGAAACTGATGTATAAGCATCAATCTCGCCGCCATCTGATTTATTTGTGATATAGTTAATAACACCTGCGATCGCATCAGAACCATAAATTGATGATGCGCCGTCTTTAAGAATATCAACACGTTCAATACCAGCAAGCGGGATAGAGTTAAGGTCAAATGTGTTGATTGATCCACGAACACCTGAAGGTCCGGCTCTTCTGCCGTTAATCAGGTCGAGAGTACGGTTAGCAGCTAATCCACGAAGACCAACACTTTCAGCGCCAAGTCCGCCATCAGAAACAAAGGCTGCTGAAACAGCTGATGTTATCTGAGATGACCCTGAAGCCGCAGTGCTTGTTTGAAGTAAGCCGCCTAAGTCAGCGATACCTTCAATTTTGGCATCTTCTACTGTAAGAACATCAATAGCCACTGGGCTAGAGAATGTATCACTTTTAATGCGTGATCCTGTTACAACAACTTCATTAGCTTCGGTTGAATCGCTGTCGTTATCTTGAGCGAAGGCTGAGCCAACTGCTACGGCTGTGATTGCAGACGTTTGTAGTAGCGCCTTTAAAAATAGTTTTGTGTCCATTACGAGTCCCTTTGTTCGACGTTTGGCCATTATTAATGGTATCATTAAATATATAATGTTACTCTGAGCAACTGCCATCATACAGATGCAGGGTCAACACAGTAGGTCATTAATTAAGACTTTATAGCTAATGTGTTGTTATTTTATCACATAATTTATGGGCTTTAATAATAGTAGTTTAATTTCATCAAGGTTATCAAATATATTTTGCTTGTTATGAACCATATTTTTTGTTTAGGTAAATTACAAAAATTGGAGATGAATTTTGTTAAATCTTAAAAATTATCAATCTGTGCTAGTATGTATTGCACTTATATTATCATTTTTTTTAACTTTTGCGGGTATAAACGTTTCGCACGCCCAGGATGTAATACCTGTAAAGACGCTCTCTAAGTTGCCTGCGTTAACAAATTTTTCAATATCAAGAGATGGTGATTACCTTGTTGGACTCACTAGCCAGCCAGGTGATGACAAGTTATCTCTCACAGTTTGGGATCCTAGAGACCTTTCTATACCTCCCAAATTTACTAAACCTGACCGCGATGTTGAATTTGTTGCTGCTCAAGCTCTAAAGGCTGGGAAAATATTGGTATTTGCGCGCACAAAATGGACAGGTGCATTAGCAGGATGCGGTGAAGGTAAAAGTATTGGTTCAACGAAAACATATTTGAGTAAAATTTTTGTTACAGATACAGAATTTTCAGGTTTTTCCGAACCTTTTGCGGGTAACAACAATAGCCGAGATATGTCTGAATATGAGCGAATCTGCGGGGAAATGCTAGGGACGGGCAGCATTGCTGCTGATCTGCCATTGGACCCTGAAAATGTAATAATTTCTAATAAAAGTGGTTTATTTGCTAATGCAACTAATTACGTAAAATACAATTTAAAAACTGGGTCATCAGAAACTTTGTTTAAAAACAGAGGGTTTGACTCAATAGGCTTGTTAGATCCTCGTACCGGTGATGTTCTTACAAAGTCTGGAGCTGATTACAGTTCGGGTCGTTACAAAGACCAAAGGCTGATAGTTGATGAAAATGGCAGCTTCAAAGTTCACGATAAGCTGACTTCTGACTCTAAAGATAGGCACAGTATATCTTTACTTGGTAAAAATGAGTTAACTGGAAAATACTACGTTAGAACCAACCAATTCAGCGATAAGTCCCGAATTTATGAATACGACTCTGTAAAAGAAGAATATGCAGATGAGCCGTTAATTACTAATGCTGATTTTAATATAAACAGCTTAATCACAAGTGATAACGAAGCAGATTTTGGGACCGTTCTTGGTTACTCTGTTTCGGGGCTTTTTTCTCAAGCAGTATGGTTTGATGATGATTTAAGAAATCTGCAAAAAACTTTTGAGAATTATTTTCCAAATAAACAGGTAAGTTTCTCCAGCTGGAGCAATGATAGGAAAAAAGTGGTTATCACAGTTCAAAGTGATAGTACTCCGCCGACTTATTATTTGTATTCTAAAGGTGAGCCTTTAAAAAAACTTGGGTCGGCTTACCCTGAGTTAGAAAAAAATAACTTAGTGGACACCAAACTAATCTATTACACCGCGCGTGATGGTCTCAAAATACCCGGATTGCTAACGATGCCAGCAGGTTGGCAAGCAGGTGATAAAGCACCTCCTGCTGTAATACATCCTCATGGCGGCCCTTGGGCGCGTGATGAAGGTTCATGGGATCCGTCAGGCTGGGTTCCTTTTTTAACTTCGCGGGGTTTTGCAGTCTTGAGACCTCAATACAGAGGTAGCCTAGGCTGGGGACGAGAGCTTTGGCTAGCAGGTGATGCTGAGTGGGGTCAAAAAATGCAAGATGATAAAGATGATGGCGCAGCTTGGATGGTGGATCAAGGCTATGCTGACGAAGATAAAATTGCTATATTTGGATACTCTTACGGTGGTTTTGCTGCATTTTCAGCTGCCACACGAAGCAATAGTCCATATGCCTGCGCCATTGGCGGAGCGGGTGTTTCTGATCTTACTAAATTGGGTAGGTCTTGGAGTGGAAATCCAGTACAGCGCGCTTATCAAGGAAAAACTGTTAAGGGCACTGATCCTCTCAAAAACACTGATAATGCAGAAATACCATTACTAATATTTCACGGTGACCGTGACGTAAGAGTTCCTATGTTTCATGCAAAAGATTTACATAGAAAAATGAAACGAAAAGTTAAATCTAAGTTAGTAGTTATTAAAGATATGCCTCATAGCTTACCTTGGACGCCCAAGATGCAAACTCAAAAGCTAACAGCTATAGAAAACTTCTTAGAAAATGATTGTTTTTAATGTCAATAGTTTCACGCAACCCTTCAACGGGTAAAATTATCAAACAATTTGAAAGTTATTCTGATGAGTTTGTTGATGGTCTTATATCAAATTCTTACTTTTCATATAAAGAGCTAAAAAAATTTTCAATTAATAGACGGACTAAGTGCATGATGGCCGTTGCAAATATATTAAATGAAGAGAGCGAAAAATTAGGAAAAATATTAACCCAAGAGATGGGCAAGACTCATAAATCAGCAATTGCCGAAATAAAAAAATCTGCACTTGGAGCTGAGCATTACGCCGTAACTGCTAAAGATTATATGGCAGATGAAATCATTAAGACTAACGCTCTTAAATCTTACCGGTCTTATCAACCCTTAGGACCTATTCTCGCCGTAATGCCTTGGAACTACCCTGTATGGCAGGTTATTAGATTTGCAGCTCCTGCTATAATGGCCGGTAATACAGTTTTGTTAAAACATGCATCTAATGTAACACAATGTGCTTTGTACTTAGAGGATATCTTTAAGCGTGCTGGTTTTCCTGATGGCGTATTTCAAACTTTAATCATATCTAGCGCTAAAGTTGAACGCGTTTTGAGAAATGAAAATGTTAGAGCGGCCACTCTCACAGGTTCTGAGATAGCAGGATCATCTGTTGCAGCAATTTGCGGCCAAGAAATTAAGCCCACAGTGTTAGAGTTAGGTGGATCAGATGCATTTATTGTTATGCCGAGTGCTGACCTCGAAAAATCAGCTGCAGTTGGTACAATAGCTCGTACTCAAAATAATGGTCAAAGTTGCATTGCTGCAAAACGCTTCATAGTGCACGCCGAAATCTATGAGGCCTTTAAAGAGAAATTAATCAAAAATTTTATATCTCTAAAAATTGGTGATCCTATGAATTCTGAAACGGATATTGGGCCTCTTGTGAACCCATCAAGTTTAAAAGAAGTTTTAGATCAAGTAAAAGATGCTCTAGACTGTGGTGCTCAATTGCTATGTGGATGTAAGTCGATTGAAGGACCAGGTTGTTTTTTACAACCAGGCATTATAGAGAAAATCCCAATGTCTGCTAGAATATATAGAGAAGAGATATTTGCTCCTATTGCAGGCTTGTATAAAGTAAAATCTATGCAGGAAGCTATAGAACTAGCAAATGATAGTCCTTTTGGACTTGGTTCTTCTGTTTGGACTGCTGACTTAGACGAACAAAAACAGGCTATAAATGATATTGAAGCTGGCGCTACATTTATAAATGCAATGACTTCATCCGACCCTAGATTACCCTTTGGTGGCGTTAAACGTTCAGGCTATGGCAGAGAATTAGCTGCAGAGGGTTTACGAGCATTTTGTAATATTAAGACAGTCTCGATAAGTGAGTAGATTAGATTTTATGATAATAAATATTAATTTCAAAATTTTAAAAAATTTTCTAGTGGTGTTAATCCCAATTCTATTCCTAACTTTTTCTTTTTCAGCAATTAGTAATTCCATACAAGAATCTTCTATTTATTGGTCTGATGGTGATAGCGGTAAAATTGATGGTGTAAAATTTAGACTTGCAAATATTGATGCCCCAGAATCAGGGCGATTAGGTCAAAGAAGTGGAGCTAAATGCCCTGAAGAAGTGGAACTTGGAAAACAGGCAAAAGAATTTGTTACTTCTTTAACTAATAATGCTGATATAAATATTTCAAAAAACTATGGTGAGGATCGCTATGGTAGGCTTGTTGTTGATTTAAATGTTAATGGTAAGGATATTGCCGTAATTGGATTAAGAAGGGGTTTTTTCAGATCTTGGAAACATAAAAATGGACGCTCTATTGAAAGAAAGCCTTTATGGTGTAACCGTAACTAAATTTAACTTATACTTGGTGACGATGAGTTTAGTATATAATAAATGCCATAAATCCAAGCAGCAACAATGGCATGAAACACATGCCAACTCATAATTTGGCTTAAAAACTCTGAGTTACGTACGAAAATTAAATTAAGCGGCATAAGACTCATGATAGAAAAGAAAAAAAGTTTTTTAACATTGTCTTTTATAGCTAATCTGCAAGCAAAGAAAACACTCACTAAAGCGCATAGAATAAAAGTATGTATTATAATGCTATGAAAAATATTCACGAAAAATAGGGCAATGATTATTATTGCATAACCAGCTTTTTCAATGGAGATTTGTACCGCTTTTGATGCTTGAGCTAATATTATTTCTTTTGTAATTAATATTAGTCCTAAAAGTGCGCCAGCTTGGCTGAAGTATTTATGTATTGAGGCTAGCTGTTCTACTTCACCACTTAAAAACCTGTAAACGCCTATTAGTGCAGCAAGGCCAAACAGTATTATGCCAATTGCAGCAAAAGGATAACACTTCCTGAGTTTTAGGCTGCAGAAAGATGCAGTTAAAACAATCAGTAATTCAGTTATAGCAAAACTAGGAGGCATGCGAGACTTCTCTCTATATCAGCTGACTAAGTTTTTTGTTCTTGCAGCATTTTATAATACTCACGTTTTATATCATTAGATGTCTTTCGTGAATTGTCATGGCTCCAACCAGGAGGTGCAACTATGTAAAGTATTCTGTCTTTTATGGATCTTTTGTTCCCAAAAACATCCTTTAGTATGCCCCAATACTCATGAATAAAAATTTTAAAAGGATTAAAGGTTTCAAAATCTTTGACTAATCCATAGTCGGGATAGGAGTTTTCATTTTCCGGGACAAATGTACCAAAAATCTTATCCCAAATAATAAAAGTTCCAGCATAGTTACTATCGAGATATTCAGGATTTTTACCGTGATGTACCCTGTGATGGGAAGGGGTAT
>Ga0209223_10000823_pt1 | contig 35417 bp, 31 predicted proteins | sample COG_06_FD_184750 | JGI IMG/M metagenome (GOLD analysis project Ga0209223, IMG submission 184750) | Pelagic Microbial community sample from North Sea - COGITO 998_met_06 (SPAdes) (version 2) | ecosystem: Environmental > Aquatic > Marine > Neritic zone/Coastal water | place: Helgoland, sampling...
AATTATCTTGAAACTCAATAAATTTTTTCATGCTCTGGTTATTGATGACATAAATCTTCCAGGGCTGAAGATTTCCCCCGCTGGGAGATCTTGCAGCAAGAGCCAAGAGATCATGTATGACCTTATTATTTATAGGCTCAGAGGTAAATGCTCTGATAGAGCGTCTTGAAAGGACTGCTTCAGAAACTTTCATCAACAATCTTATTTCTACTTATTAATAGAAGCTAATGAAGCAGCGGTTAACGCAAAGCTGCTAACTAGAGGCGCCCGCATTGAAGCAGCCTGCTGAGTAGAAATGTCCATTTTAGGCGTCATAAAAATAAATAATCCTGGATATATTATCCCAACTACACCTCCAAAGAGCCTCATGCAAATAGAGTGAATGTGTATAGTGTTGAATTATATAATAAATTAGTTCTGGGCGTTGAGGAAGGAGGTATTAATTGGTGCCATATATATCTCTAGTGAATACCTTGTCCTTAACATCATCAAGAACATCATCTAATCGATTGGTTAGAATAATTTCACTTTGTTGCTTGAATCTCACTAATGAGGTGACGACTTCACAATCAAAAATAGAGCTAACATGAACTAGGGGTTTGTAAATGAGGATGGTAATATTTTTATCTAGCTCCTTGAGAGCTTGCAACACTCCAATGATTGAGGAATCTTTAAAATTATCAGAGTTTTTTTTCATGGCAAGAAGATATATACCAATTACTTTCTTGTCTAAAGATGTTATGTAATGTATTGCTTTCTTGAGATATTACTTTTAATAACAGAGCTAAAAATTTCCTGAGGCAAGTCGCCAAAATGTGATTCAAGTTGTTTGGTATCCTTGGGTAAACAATAGCCGCCATACCCAAAAGATGGATTGCAATAATGACTGCCAATTCTGGGGTCGCGGGTCACGCCATCTAGAATAGATTGGCTATCTAAATTGTGTGCTAAAGCGAAGGTATCAAGCTCATTAAAGAAACAAATCCTTGTGGCTAAATAGGGGTTAGAAAAAAGTTTTACGGCCTCAGCTTCATCGCTATCCATGAGTAATATCTCTGGCTCATTCAAAGCAAATGATGCAAATAATTCTGCGATGTTTAATCCAAGTGATTCTGTGTTTTCAACAATAATTCTATGGGGATTAAGGTTATTCTCAAGTGCACTGCCTTCTCTTAAGAATTCTGGAGAAAAAATAATAGGTACATTTGGATAGTGAGCTTTAAGTCTTTTCGTGTAGCCTTGCGGCACGGTAGATTTAATGAGAATAGGTGTGCTGGTATTTTTTTTAATAATCTTAGAAATTGGATCGCATGAAGTTGAGGCAAGAAGAGCCTCAACAGTTAGTCGGTATAATTAAGTGCCTGCTTTAACTCTGCCGGCGGCTCTGGCAAATCCTTAAAAACTCTCCACGCTATTTTTGAGCTTGGAAAAAGAACTGCCCAAGCTGTAACAAAAATAGCCACAAAATAAATATACAGGCTATTATTCGAGACAAACCACTCCTCAAGCGCTCCCTTATACGGGGCTATAGTATTCGCGTAGAAGTCAACGGAAGCGGTTGCCCCGTGCATTATCTCTTCCTCACCACGAAATATAATAGAACCTACCCCTGACAGGCCTGGCCGAACTTGCGTTATAAGACCCTGAGTACTCTCCGAATAAGCCCCAAACGTTTGAGTAGTTAGCGGCCTTGGGCCAATAACACTCATATCACCAAAAAAGATATTCAGCAGCTGCGGTAGCTCATTAATTTTGGTTTTACGCAAAAATGTGCCTACTGGAAGCACTCGAGGATCACCCCTCATGGTAACTGTACCAGTACCAATGTTAGGGCTATTTTTCAGCATAGTCGCAAACTTAAATAACTTGAATTTTTCCCCGCCCTTACCGATGCGTTCCTGTAAAAAGAACACCTCACCTTCGCCAGTGAGTCTTAATGTTATGACTATAGGCACCAACAAAGGAGAAAGTAGCAATAACGCTATCCCAGAAAATAAAATATCAAAAAAACGATCCATTCTTACATCCTCTGATCTAGATATTTACCGGTCTCTTTATGGGCAAACTCTGGCAGGAGACCAAAATACAACTTAACAATATCATCTTTGGTCCAAGTACCTTTTTCCCTCAGACCCTCAATCCCGTCCATAAAGTCGTCTAACTTAGCCTCATCAAAATCAGGCTGATTTTTGATAGCCCCAACCGACTCAAAACGCTCCATATCTAAATCTTCATTATCAGTAAAAAACTCTTCGAAGTCTTTTTCCCCCGTGGTGTCACTCTTAAAGAAGTAACAAGGCCATTGCTTATTAGCGATTAACTCCTCAGCTCTATCACGAGCCTCATCCTCAGATTCACATTCATAAGGTTCATAGCCTCGTTCTCTTAAATATCGAACAGCAATTTCAGAAAAAGTAATGAGATGTAATTTCTCACTTAGTTTAGGAAAGAAAATATCTCTATTATTACCAAGTAAACCAGATAACAAACATAGCTCACCTGACTCTTGTGGCGTTACGAAATAACGTCTTACATCATTTGGCGCTGAGAATGGTTGTTTTTTATTAAACCTTTGATTAAAACCATGAAGAAGAGAACCATCAGAAAAGGCAACATTAGCAAAACGTGCCATTGAAATTTCTTGAGTCAAACTCTCACGCATCAAAAACATTTCCATAATACGCTTACTAGCACCCATCATATTAACTGGATTAGCCGCCTTATCAGTTGATACACAAAAATATTTTTTAGCTCCCATCTTATTGGCCAGTCGCAACGTCTTAATGGTGTTGAAGACATTGACCATTATCATGCGCATAAGCGTGTATGGGTCAGACTCACTTCTCACATGCTTTAGGGCTGACAAATTAAACACGTAATCGTAAGGGCCCTCGCTCGCCATTAACGCTTCGAATTCAACTGAACCACAATCGACAGCGAATGTTCTGAAATCACCACTCCCATAGCCCTCAGTACTTCTGAGATCTCGCACTAGCTCAACCATATTGTTTTCAGAAATATCGACAACATGCAGTGCCTTTGGATCACGCTTGAAAATTTCTTTGGATACTGCCTGGCCAATTGTGCCTGCTCCGCCAATTACCAAAACCCGAGATTCGCGTATAGTGTTTATCAAAGAATCTTCTTGAGCCGCAATATCTGCGGAAAAAAGCGCTGAATCACGACCAATCAGTGATAATAAATTCATATGATTCCTAATATTGTTTATTGGTAAGTGATTTTGACACACAAATTTTTACACCGTCTGCTACCGATACTACAGGAGTCCAATCAACAGTCTTTTTAGTATGCCCAATATCTAATCTTAAATCTCCGCATAAGCGGTCGATAATACTTTCTTTACCAACCAATCTGGCGATTCCTCTGAGTAAGAAGGGGCTAATACTGAATAATCGTGCCTCTTTACCAAAGGCTTCTACCATTATGGTGAAAAGCTTAACCGTAGAGACATCATCATCATCACTAACAAGGAAAATTTGATTAGCAGCTTTTGGATGATCGATACACGTAACAATTAAGCTGACAAGATTATCCAATGCAACAAAGCTTCGCCTGTTATGTACAGACCCCAACGGTAAAGGAACGTTTTTAGATGCTAGCCTAAGTAACGCTGCAAAGTTAGCTTTGACATCGGGCCCATATACCAAGGGAGGCCTTATGATGGTGACTTCAAGTTTTGTCTCAGCTGCAATCTTTACCAGCCCTTCTTCTGCTCTAGCCTTAGATATCCCATAGGGGTCTGCAGGCTTTCTCAGATCATCAAACCTAAATGGCTTATCTGGATGAGATTGCTCTCCATTTACTTTGATCGAGCTTAAGAATATGAATCGCTTGACACCAGCTCGGGCTGCCTGTCTGGCTAAATTAAGGGTCCCAAAACAATTCGTTTCCATGAATTCGCTAAGCGGATCTTCGGCTTGATCATTCATTTCATGAACTCTAGCCGCTGTATGAATAACAACATCAACATCATTCAGGCAATCTGAAAAATTCTCTTCACTTGATATGGTCTTTCTAAAAAACTGAGATGAATTTTCCATCTCACCACTTCGCGATGTGAGTATCGTAAGATGATCATCGAGTTTTTTTTGGAGAGCCCTGCCCAAAAATCCGGTCGAACCTGTCAAAAGCAACTTCATAGTGTTATCACCGCTTGACTGAATTTAAGATATTAGTGGCAGCAGACTCCACTGAAAATTCTCTCAAAAGCAGGGCTCTGGAATTTTCACCCATCTCTTGACGCAACTTATGATCGCGAGCGAGTGAGATAGCGGCATTAGCCAATAACTCATCATCACCATTGGTATAGACAAATCCAGCATTAGCGCCATGGATTAACGCCAACAAATCATTGCCTGGATTTACACTTCCTAATATTGGTTTAGACTCAACCATGTAACCCAGTAATTTCCCAGGAAAGTTATGCGCCGTGTGATTGTACGCCAGAGAAAATAGACCAATATCGATAACGGGGAGAATACTTCTAAACTCTGCTTGAGATACTGAGGGTAAAATCGTGACGTTCTCGAGATTCCATTGGGACTTCAGAGATTGTATTAGATCAAACTCATCACCTTGGCCAATTATCAAGAAATGAGCTTCTTTCGTGCTATATAAATTTTTGGCCAACCGCATGACATTTTCCATGTCTTGAGCATGCCCCGTGTTCCCTCCATAGAAGAAAACTACTTTATTTTTAAGGCCTAGCTTGGCTATAAAATCCATATTCCACTCTTCAGCTCGTAAAGCTGGCGTAGACGCCCAATTCCTGAGGATTTCGATATTATTATAATTTGAAAATTTTTCCGTAAAAACATCTAAATTAGCTTGGGATTGAACCCCGATACAGTCAGCTGCATCATAATTTAATTTTTCATAGTGCCTAAAAAAATAGGCAAGTATCGATTTTTCACGTATGAAACCCTGGTCGATAATCCATTGTGGAAACATATCCCGAACAATCAAATAAACATAGGTTCCTTGGCGTCTAAATCGACGAGCAAGCGGACCGAAAAATATTGTGGGTGCGTAATTTATACACAACTCAAACTTACCAGCTTCAACCCTCGACTTAATTGCTAGCCAAGCTCTATAAGGCAGAACCCATTCATTTATAGCCCTCCTAGCCATTCCCACCCCTCTCGTGTAGCCTGCCCTAAAACGCCAAATTTCAACGCCATCGATATGGTCAATCACTAGCATAGAATGCTGTGAGGGCGTACCAGGAGTAATAACAACAGGGTGATGACCAAGCTTCTTAAGGCATACAGCCAGCTCATGGAACATCTTGGCGTGAATTCTAGTACCAGATGGAAGATACTCATCCGGCAGAAGAGCGATACGCATTAGCATTTCTCAAGTAAATTATTAGGTGACTTAATGTTTTCGCTAGGGTGACAGATTAACATAATTAGTGTCGCTATGAATATCCCTAAAAATTAACATTGTGGTGATTCTCTCTGTTGTACAGAGTAAGCATAAATTTAGAATGAAGCATTCCACCTCTACTGTTGAGGGATAAATTCAGGCATCAAATCCTTTAGAGCCTCTACCACGATTGAGGCATCTGTATTCTTACTCAGACGCAACAGATTAGTCATTTTATGTCTAATAACCTCATCAGATTTTGTACGATTCGCCACCCTAATTTTGGGATGGACTGTCTCCAAAGTATTTTCATTATCAGAAAGGAGCTCTTCATACATTTTTTCTCCTTTCCTTAAACCAGTATATTCGATTTTTATATCAATACCCGGTTTGAACCCACTCAGCCGAATCATATCTCCAGCCAAGTCAACAATCTTCACCGGCTCCCCCATATCTAATACATATAGTTCACCTCCACAACCAATCGCGCCGGCGTACATAACGAGCTGGCATGCTTCTGGAATAGACATAAAATAACGCGTAATATCCTTATGAGTCACAGTAATAGGGCCGCCATTTGATATTTGCTGTTTGAAGAGCGGGATAACGCTTCCGCTACTTCCCAAAACATTACCAAATCGAACGACCATAAATTTAGTAGACGAAGAATCTTCAGAAATAATCTGGCAAGCTATTTCTGCAGCTCTCTTGGTAGCACCCATAACATTGGTTGGATTCACAGCTTTATCAGTCGAAACTAGCACAAAACGAGGTACACTATATTTAGCCGCCATCGATGCTATATTATTCGTGCCAATTAGATTCGTGACAACCGCTTCCCCGGGATTATCTTCCATGAGGGGAACATGCTTATAGGCCGCCGCATGAAATATAACACTTGGGGTATACGTAGAAATTGCTAACTCTACCGTTTCAATGTCTCTCACATCACCGATCATTGCTGCTATAGAGATCTGCGGGAACAGAGATTTTAGTTTCCTATCTATTTCATAGAGAAATAATTCGGTTTGCTCAAATAGAATTAGTTTTTTTGGTGAGAATTTTGCTATTTGAAAGCATAATTCACTACCGATTGAACCGCCCGCTCCTGTTACCAAGATGACTTTATCAGTGAAAATTTCTCTGGTAGAACCTTCGTCCAAGTTCACAGAATCTCGGCCTAGCAAGTCTTCAGGCTCGATATCTTTGATCTGATGTGGGCTAACCTTCCCGTGCAGTACTTGGCTTAAAGAGGGTAGGATCTTCAATTCAACTTCGGCCTCGACGGCCAATGAGTATATGGCATTGATTTGTGATGGAGTTGCCGACGGTATGGCAATTATTCCTTTTGATATCCCAAATTTTTTCTTAACTTTTCCTATTTCACGAATAGTCCCTAATACTGGTGAGCCGCAAACAGTTCTTCGCTGTGACTCTAAAGAGTCATCTAAAAAACCTATAGGATTGATTTTTAATGATGGTGAAGATCTTAATTGTTCATAGATTTGAGCTCCTGCAGAACCCGCACCTATAATGACAACCTTTTCGCCTTGACCATGATACTCAAACAGATCTCTCCATTTAGAGTAGATTATCCTAAGAAAGGTTATTGAGTAGAATGACATAAGTCCTAATAAAATATAGAAATAAACTCCACCTGAAAAGCCATTGGCAATAGCAACCAAGAATACAGACAGTAAAATGGAAATCCCAATGGAATAGACGTCCCTAACGCCAAAAAGACCCCAGATAATTTGATAATTTCGCAAAAATAGCGAAATGACTATATTTGAAATACCAAAAATCAAAGCTGAATTAAAATTTACGCCTTCGCCAATAAAATCAAACGATATACTAGAAAAATAATATATTAATACACTGCAGAAAAAGTCATTAGTAGCAACTAAATATTTTTTAACATGTGGTGCCACTAAGTCTACAAACTTAGGTAATTTCTTTTGCATTTAGTTTAGTTCCGATAATTGTAATAATACTGCCATAAGGAATCTTATTAGATTGGACCCATTGTAATGAATTTAATGAAAAAAAAGATAATTTTCCTAGAAGACGTTAGGTACCCGGTCTATTAAAATACTCCTTGAACACTAAAAATGGCGCCCGCTTGACAAAGGCTTGGCCACCAAACAATATTTTGGGTGGCCAAGCATTCGCAAGACCTAATACTTCTTCCACACAACTCTATTGACGTAATCTGTATAACTATGGATGATCCTAATCACCTTTGACGCAACATTCGGCATACTATAGTCGGCGACTAATCGAAAATCGCGATCATCGCCACGACTTTGAGAACTGAGGATTTCAAGACCTTGCAAAACCCGTTGCGACTCCAGGCCCACCATCATCACGGCGGCTTCCTCCATACCCTCTGGCCTTTCATGCACCTCTCGAATATTTAGTGCTGGAAAATTTAGAATTGAGGATTCCTCGTTAATAGTTCCACTGTCAGACAAGACTGCCTTCGCACACAACTGAAGCTTATTGTAGTCTGTAAAGCCCAGTGGTTTGAGAAGACGAACGTTCTTGTGAAAAGAAATCCCTAAAGCATCGATTCTCTTTTGAGTGCGAGGATGAGTAGAAACAATCACCGGCAGATCATAACGCCCAGCAATATCATTGAGAACTGCTACCAGTTTCGAAAAATTCTTATCTGAATCTACATTTTCTTCACGATGAGCACTTATTACAAAATATTCATGCTCGGTAAGCGACAAATTAGATAAAATAGTGGACTCATCTATACCGCCTCTATAGTAATTCAGCACTTCATACATTGGACTACCAGTCTTAATAACACTATCTGCTAGCAAGCCTTCTGCTAACAAATAGTCACGGGCAATTGAACTATAGGTTAGATTTATATCTGCAGTATGATCAACAATACGACGATTTATTTCTTCTGGTACACGCATATCAAAGCAACGATTTCCTGCTTCCATATGGAAAATAGGTATTTTGCGGCGTTTTGCAGGTACCACGGCCATACAGCTGTTTGTATCGCCAAGAACAAGAAGCGCTTCAGGCTCCACTTCTGCTAGCACTCTATCTACGCCAATAATGACATTGCCGATTGTTTCAGCGCCGCTCAAGCCAGCTGAATTTAGAAAGAAGTCAGGTTTACGAATTTCTAAGTCATCGAAAAAAATCTCATTCAACTCGTAGTCGTAGTTTTGACCCGTATGGACCAAAATATGTTCACAATGCTCATCCAGCTGTGCTAACACTCTCGACAATCGGATAATTTCAGGCCTTGTACCCACAACTGTCATCACTTTCATTTTCTTTACTTCGTTACTCATAAGGCGACTCCAAAAAGACTTTCATTCTGAACTTAAAATGAAGCGACATACGTGTCTGGTTTTTCAGGATCAAATATTTCATTTGCCCACAACATCACTACTATGTCTTCATCACCAATATTAGTAATATTATGTGCCCATCCAGGCATGGTTTCCACAATTTTTAACTCTTCACTGGTTGTGATAATCTCATGTGTTTCATCTGAGGCTATATGCCTAAAGCCAAATCTAGCATCTCCTTGCACAACCAAGAACTTTTCAGTTTTGGAATGATGATAATGACCGCCCCTCGTCACCCCTGGCTTTGCAGTAAAAAATGAAACCTGACCACTATCTTTTGTTTTAAGCATTTCTGCAAACATTCCTCGCTCATCACCATATGAAGGTATCGAATATGCAAATTTCTCAGGTGAAATATAGCTGAGATATGTTGAATACAGTTTCCTCACAAGTCCGCTACCAACCCTTTCAGTGATCAGTGAATCTCGGCTCTCTCTAAACATTTTAATTTGATCAGCCAACTCACCTAATTTAATTTTGTACTCTGGCTGAACTGAAAACGTTTTGCTATCGTCCTTCACCCCTTGTATAACATTAATAAATTCTTCAACCACATCATCAATATAAACTAAGCTCAGCTCAAAAGCTGGATCGTTAATTTGTACCGGAAGATCATGACTTATATTGTGGCAAAATGTAGCAACAACAGAATTGTAATTAGGCTTGCACCACTTTCCAAATACCCCCGGAAGGCGATAAATGTATGATGAATTTCCAGTATCTTTCTCAAGATTTTCAACGGCTAATTCAGCTCTAAGCTTACTTTTCCCGTATAGATTTTGAGATTCCGCTTGCGTAGAAGAGGCTAAGATAATTGGTATATTTTTCTCTATCATCCGAATCTTATCGCAAATCAATGATGTCAATCCAGAGTTTACCACCTCAAAATCACCCTCATCCTCCGGTCTATTTTCTCCAGCTAAATGGATTATAAAATCTGACTTTTCAATTAATCCTTGTAGCTCTATGGTGGAATTGCTGCGAGAAAAAACGTCATATGAAATATCTAATTCATTTAGACGAACAATTAAGCTCTTACCAATAAAACCGTTAGAACCAGTAACTAGCACGCGCATCTAATTAACTCCAAACTGGTTCAGTTCATCTTGAATCTCATGGACATTGAGCAATAATTGCCTCAATTCATCCTCAGTAAGCTGATGTGTATTATGAGAATGATACTCGTGAGCCTGCGTAATTATCTCTTCACCGTCATCAACATACATACTGTAGTTCAAGTCTCTAGTATCTGCTGGGATACGATAATAATCATTCATATCAATCGCCTTAACCATCTCCTCTTTAGTAAGAAGTGTTTCGTATAACTTTTCGCCATGACGAGTACCAATTATCTTTACTTCACTTTCTGATTTGCCCAACAAATTCTTTAGCGTGTGAGCCAATAATGACACTGATGCAGCTGGTGCTTTCTGCACGAACGTATCCCCACTCTCACCATTTTCAAAAGCAAACAAAACTAAATCCACAGCCTGATCTAAGCTCATCATAAAGCGAGTCATATTTGGGTCTGTAATAGTCATTGGCAATCCATTCTTTATCTGCTCAATAAACAATGGGATAACCGAGCCACGACTTGCCATCACGTTGCCATATCGCGTGCAGGCTATCATTGTATCTTTAACATTCCTGCCTTTAGCGACTATAACCCTCTCCATCATCGCCTTACTAATACCCATTGCATTAATGGGATAAACAGCTTTATCAGTACTAAGACAAATGACCTTTTCAACACCAAATCTGATAGCAGAATTCAATACATTTTCAGTACCAATCACATTAGTTTTAACTGCCTGCATAGGGTAAAACTCGCAAGAAGGAACTTGCTTAAGAGCCGCCGCATGAAATACGTAGTCGACACCTCGCATTGAATCATCGATTGAATTTATATCTCGAACATCGCCGATATAGAACTTCAGTTTATCGTTATTGTAATGCCTTCTCATATCATCTTGCTTAAGCTCATCACGAGAAAATATTCTGATTTCTTTGATATCAGTCTTTAGAAACCTTCTCAACACAGCAATACCAAAAGACCCTGTTCCACCTGTAATCAGCAAAATCTTATCTTTAAAAATATTATTTCCCATACGTAAATTTCTCATCTTGTCGTCGATTCAGATAATTATTCAAAACTGCCCAATACTTACTTTTAATAACAAGCTCAGCGCCCAATACTATCGTATAATGCGTTTTCAAATAATTCATGATAGTTTAAAATAACATTCTCCGTCTTGATACTTTTGTCGCTCGGCACTGTTTTCTCAGAAAGAGAAGATAAATATTCATTATTCTTAACCGAATCACTAAAGTCATAATTCATCTCACTCAATACGTTCGTTTGATTAAAATATACTTCGAGTCGATTCCTATACTTTATATCATTCAGGAGCTTATCAAAAGAAATCAGAACAATTCTATAGTTTGAATTCAAAAGCCAACTTATAGACTGGTATTGGGCCGCAAGCCCAAGCAAGAAATCATCATAACTTGGAGTAAGTTTCCCTGTTGATTTATGAAATTGATCAATTTGCTGATACTGAATTCTTGGATTTCTGTACACTAAAATCCCGAGTGACCCATTAATTCCAAAAAACCAATCTGCCATTCGTTTATCACTTGGAATCCCATTATCTAACAACAAATTCTTACTAGAATAAATTTGCCACCGGTACTTTAGGCCTAACCATTTAACAAACAAATCTTCATTGTAGCTGTGCCTACCAAGAACCATATAAAAACTAACTAAATAAGACCATAAGCTCCTATTAACACTAGTAGATTCATAAAATTTCTCCCCTCTACCTTTTAAATGCAAGTATTTATTATAAATAGGCGTTTTCTGAATAATGTTTAGTGGAATACGAACAAAAATAGTCTTAACTAGCTGCCAAGTAAGAATAAATTTTTCAAAATAGGTGTACTCATTATTTAACGCTCGCGGCCAAGAAAAATTATTACTATTATAAAATAACTCATCTGCTCTGATATTTTTTGGAACCACATAACCCGACTCTTTGAAAATATCATTTACCAAACTAGACCCACTAAATTCAAACCCGTCAGTAGCAACCAAATTATTTATATCAAGCTTACAAGTGTTTTTATTCATAACTAATCCATACCTAGTTTAAAATTACCAACCAAAGAATCTAGATCATTCAGAAATTCTTTAACATTTATCATTATCTGTTCATTAGCTCGGTCTACCTTACCAAAGTGCATAGTCCTTCTAAGAAGTAACAAATAAATTTGAGATCTCAAATACTCGATAGTATAGTTTTCAAAACCAAGTTCCTTAATCAACAACCTTAACAGGTCAAAATCCACCTTATTGGCTAAGTGGTCAGTAGACAACTCTACAATATCTATCAAGAAATAATGCTTTGTTAGAATTGATGATCCAAAATCTATAAAATAAACACCATTTGATGTTGCTATCATATTTTGATTTATTTTTAGATCTTTATGAATAAGATAAGTACGTGCTACCCTTGGACTGTTCCAATAGAGAAGAACTAAATGTTTTAACGCTTGAAAAATAAGCTGCGGCCCTAGGAAGCTCGCATTCCTTATCAACCCTCGTAAAACACTTTGAGTTGGAGATGACAGAAAATCAAAGACATTTCGCTTTTGACCAACGCCCAACAAAATAAATTCATTCATGCTGGGAACTAAATCAGGTATAAGAATCTCACTATTTTGAATCTCTATTAACTTCTCAATTTTTATGTGCGTTGAAGTTAGCTCATAGCTTTCTGGGATTAATAAGTTCTTACAATTTCTTTTACTGTACCAACTATAAACTCGCAGCTCTCTTTTGTGATTTATGGAAAAGAATTCCGTAAACCATTCCAAGCCACTTGAGAATCGTGCTGTATTATATTTAATAATATAGTTGCTAGAACTTTCTACCTTAGCTTTCATATTTCATCCAGTGATTGTTTTTTTGTGCCACAGCGGCTTGCGCAATAAACTGCATCCGCTAGATGCGTTGTCAAAATATCAGAACACACTCTCCGAAAACACCTACCAACTAACGGTGCAAGGAATTTAAGATTGAGATAAACTAATTTTTGACAGATGTAATTAGTTAAATAGTTAAAATTTTTGTAGAACATATTTTATTTATTATTATTTATAAATTCATTCATAGTGGTAATAATTTCATCCCAAGTCTCTAATTTATCACTATTTGAATTGTCTCGTGAGATATGAATAATTGGATGGAACGTATCCAAGTGATGCAAAGTATTCATTGTAGAACCTTGTAGTAATTCGCAGTGTGGCATTATCTTTGAGATAAAAGATTCTTTAGCAAGAAAAACACCTTCTGACGCTGCATTCCAAGAGTTTTCAACTTTCGACGTATTTATATAAAACCGCGATCGAGACAACACATTAATAATGTCCTCATGGTCAATAACGCCTTTTAGCTCTACTTGCGGGTCATCTTTAATAGAGAGGGGAACTGTGCCAATATCACCGATAATTATAAGCTTCAGTTCACTATTATTGAGTTTTAAATAACTGTATATTTTATAAGAATCGATGAGATTTTTATGATGATACGTTCCTATTATTACGGCTATATTTTTAGTTACAGTGCCAGGAGAAGAGCGCGAAATCAAACCAAGTTCTTGGTCCGAGCCATTAACCGAAACGGTTGACTTTATATTATTCTCTAAACTTAACAACTGTAAAGAAAATATAGACTCAGCACTCACGAAATCACTATACTGGAAGCCTTTCTTGGTAAGTATACCTAACCACCATAGCTCAATTATCCTTCTGCAAGGGATATTAACTTTTGACATAGATGTAAACGGTAGAACATTACTTAAATGAAACCACTTAGCCTGGGCAGCGTTCTTTTTTATAGGGATGTTGTATGAATAGTAAACTTCACACTTACCCATTTCTTTAATAGCAACATCAACATATCTCTGAGTGTTAATTAACTTTTGAAAGTGGGTGATGCTAACGTAGTGGTATGTGTTGCTAGAAAAACTATCTAACTTTCCTCTTAGTTTATTGTTAACAATAAAGTGCGCGCCACCATTTTTATTAAACCATTCAATATATGCAGTTAACCTCTTTAACCCTCCCCCAGAGTAGGAGGACGAAAAGTTAAATAAATATTTTGCATATGGTTTTTTCTTTTCTTTAAACATTAATTTTTAACACCAATATAGATGCAATTTATCCATTCGCGAGCAAATTTTATTGGAAGATTTGATCCTATAAAACGGTATTTAATATATCGGTACAGAAAATGAGGCCTAAGAAATATACTTCTAACTACTATATTGAGCTTTGCAACCCTACTATTGACTTTAGAAATTTTTAATTTTAATTCATCAACTACTTTTTGATGCTCAAAAACGTTTTCATCCTTAAGTTTTTGCAAAATGAAAGTGCGGAAGTTATCCAATTCTTCTTCCACATTTGATTCCATAGGGTCAGGAATCCCCATGAGCCGCAAACAGTAACTTGTCATCGCCATATGTGAATATACAAATTGCCGTCGCCCTGCGTTATCAAGTGACATTTGCTCATCGTGCTTTCGAATCAGGACCAAGGGTTCTTCAATACATGTAATTTCGCCTAATTCTGCCAATCGCAGCCATAGATCTTGATCTTGGGATCGGTGAAATTGCGTTCGATACCCGCCCAATTCTCGCACAGCACTCAATTTAAAAAACGCCGACGAATGGGCAAAGAAAGGGGATCCGCGAGAAAGACTACGCATCAGTCTAATATGTCGATCGGGATAATTATGAACCTTACCCTGTTTCCCATTCTCATCAATAATAACTAACCCGGATCCAATAAGAACAAGATCTGTATTTAGTCGAACGTATTCTATTTGCTTTTGTAATCTCTCCAAGCTACAAATGTCATCTGCATCAATCCGCGCGATCCATTCACCCCGAGCTTCTGCGATCCCATAATTTAGAGAGTCGGCAAGTCCAGAATTCGTTTTATTATAAATACGTATACGTGAATCTTTCTTAGCAAACTGATTGATAATTTGTAGAGAACAGTCATCACTACCATCGTTGACAATAATGAACTCAAAGTCTCTAAATGTTTGCGCCAATACGCTCTGTATAGACTCAGCGAGCCAGCGCTCACCGTTGTATACAGCCATCAAGACTGTAATTGTTGGTTCATACTCTCTATTCATCGGTAACTTTTTATTTTAATGTTAGCGGTCATAAGAACCCCTGTGTACTCTTTGTCCTGAATAATTAACCTTGCGAAAGCAACTCGTCACTCAACCAATATAGTTATATATCTCACCATTGAATACTAAAACCAGCTGAATACTAAAACCAGCTTACCATCCTGGAATATTAAGGCGTGATCACTACGATTTCCTGTGTCTATAATCGCCAGCTTTCAATTGGCGAAAGCTGTATTTCTATCTAGCGCAATTCATAGATGCAAAGCATCGGGGCCTCGATGTTTCAAATTGAAAGCTGTTTTAGAGAGCCAAGTTATATGTTGATCTTTTATATCGGTAATTATTCCGAAAATATTAATTTAATTTTGATTAGTCCTGATTTAAATTCTGCTGTTTCAACAACAATATAAAACACATAACTATTTACCTAGAATTATGATAAGGATCCTGCATCTAAGTTTGGTTATTCCAAGGTTAATTACGTGAATTTATATATAAAATAAAAGAAAAATAACGAACAAAGCAACAGGAACCACGGTATTGCACAACGTCGAATAGCTGCTGAATTACAGCGCGTATAACCAATCCAAGCACTCGCAAAAAACAATAATGTAAACATCAGACGATAGCGCTCATGAATAATTAAATTTCCACCAGCGACAGCTACAATGGTAACCCAAAATGCGATTGGAATAATTAGACCTGCAGGCACCTGTCTTCGAACACTCCATGCTAGAGATGTGCCAGCAAAAACATAGGGAGATAGTATTACCATCAGTAAAGAAGTTGGAATGGTCATAAGATTTTGCCAAGCACTAAAATACCCGGATGAAAGACCAGAAACAGTTACTGAAATATTAGGTAAAGGAGCTGCGAGATACAATATCATGCGAAATGGTAAAAACAATACAGCCTGAATTGGACCTTGAGGCAGTAGCAACAATCCAACAGACCGATCGCTCCACCCATCTAGATTTAGAGCAATATTATCACTCGCCGACATAGCGGTGCTTACTTGACTTAAAAAATTAAAATTAGGAGATCCAGTTATACCCTGCATAACGGGAGCTGCAAAAAATATAATAAAACCTGTAGTAAAAAGCACAATAAATGTAGAGTATTTTTTAAAAACACTAGGCCTGCCTTCTTGTGACAAGAGCAAAAACATCAAGATTGCCCCCAATAGTACAGAAATAATCATGGAGGTCCGAACAAGAATGATTGCGAAAAACAAACTACAAACAAATAACCAGGAATTAGAAAGGCCTGTACCCTTATGAGCGACTATCTTTCGGCCGATAATCAACGAACAAAACAGAATCAAAGTCGCCATCAGCCCCTCGCGAGATGTCATTACATCATACCAAAGTACTTCCGGAATCAGCAGTAGGTAGGCAATACTCCAATCTTTCTTTGAACGAATGGGGAAAAAAGCGTAGAGACTACGGATCAGAAATAAGATACCGAATAAAGTAACCAAGGTATTAATCAGCGCCGGAATCATGGGATTACGGCCTATTGCGGCGAATATTGCACCGTAATAGTAAACAATACCCATGTAATTTAAACCAAAATTAGGAACCCAGTTATTTAATATCAAATCCGCACTGTACTGATAAAAGCGCTGAGGATCATAACCCCACCTTACCGAGGATTGCTCATCTAGATCAGGCATCCAGCCCCAAAATAAAAGCAAGATTGTTATCAATATCTTGAATAGCCAGAATAAACCCAGCACATTCAGCTTAGGATCGCCAAGTGCTCTGGCGGTCCTTTTTGAAAGAATAAATCCAAGAATTGTGACGGTGATTAGAAGCAGTACTGTGTTGAAGGCATAATCAAAATTACTGGAAAAAATGACTATCAGACCAACGCTTAAACTCAATGCCAGCAACAAAATTTCACTTAATGAGAACTTGAGTGGCGCGCGACGTAGCATCTTTGAAGAACGCTCAGTGCTCATTAGAAAAAACTCCCACAGAATAATCTGCCATCTCTAAATTAAGAAGCTGAACTGCATATGAAGAAAGTTCAATAATAAGCATAGTAAATTTATACCCTTTCAGCGCAGGGGGATGGTTCCGATAGCAAGCCGAGCTGTAAAAATGTTGTAGTCAAACGATAGTCCCAAGAGTGCTCTGTCTTTGCCAAAATATTACCTTTTCTTCCTATTTCAGAACACTTCTCAGGATGCTTAAGATAATAATTGATCTTTGCCAATAATTCGCTGAAGCTTGTGTAGCATTCAAGATGCTCACCCTCTTTAAATAACCTCAGTAAATCAGGATTACGCTGAGTAATGTAGAGCGCTCCAGTCATCAGAGCATCGAAGTCTCTTAACTTTAATGTGTAGACATCTGAACAATGCGCAATAGCCCCTACACCAAGAATAATTTTAGCACGCTTTGAAAAACCGAAATTCTGTTCTGCATTGACATAGCCATTTGGCCATCCTTCTCCATAGCAGGTCACAAAAACACCGTGGTCCAAAAGGTATTCAACTAATCTCTCTCGAATGCCGTAACGATTTCCTATGAAAAGTATATCAATATCTTTATCAATATCACTATCTTCTGCGAAGAGTTTATCATCACTTGCCAAGGGCCAGAAAAGCGCTAACATTTTTTCTGTGGCATACCAATTACACGTCTCGGGTGAAGTGGTTAATGTTATGTCCACACCTGAACCCAGTCCTACTGCCCCCATTCGTTGCCCATTTTTATATGCCCAAAGACTAGGCAGACGGTCGTCCATAGCAATATTAATAACTGCAATGCCTAATGCGCGCACTTTTAGCAGTACATCCTCTGAGTATAGGTGAGACCACATTTGACCGATCAAAATATCAATACCCTCTTGCCGATAAGCACTTGTAACTAGTTCGATTAAAGTATTATCGTTTACTTCTCGAACCTGGATCCAATTAAGCCCTTTAATTTCACGGAGCGGACCATATCCACCATCTCTATTATAAAAATTTTTAACTTGACCAAGCCTATTCAATGCCTGCAAAAAACCAGATTCGTCTTGAGCTTTAGAGGCCCCCACCCAAAATATTTTTAACTCTCCCGGTATTTTTGGCGCAAACTTTGGTTGCAATTGATGATGTCGCTTCTGAAAGAGAGCAACTATTGATTGTTCATCATAACAAACGGCTTCATCTCTAACTCTCTTATTATAACGATGGGTAAGACTGCGTAATCCATACTTCAACTGAAATGATTTGACTCGTGCATTGAATACATAAAGTAACTTAAACTTTTTTAGCTTATCTTTTAAGATCTTCTTATCCATAATATAACAACTAAAGTAATCTAAAAGGCTCTAGGTTTTTTTGACAGCACGAACCATGTAGTTAAAACAAAGGGCTTCATGCGATCCTCGATCAAATCGAGAGAGAATAGTTAACAGTATTATAATTGGTATTACAGCAATACGCGTAATTAACCCTAAAACCTTTGATGAGTACATCTCTCCCATAAAGCGACTTCTTCGAAGCTCTTGCGCAACAAAATAAAACCATGAGCCATTGTGGTCAAGAACTTCGATATCAAAACCTAATCTAGGGAGATGATATTCATACCAATATTTGTTGTAACCACCGAAATGATATGGTGCGAAATGAGTTAAAGAGGCAAATGGTGCAGTTAAAAGCAAGATTCCACCTGGCTTCAGTATTCTCGTAAATTCTCTTAGTGCTGAAACAGCGTCAGGAATATGTTCAAGTACTTCGGTGCATAGTATTGCATCGAAAGATTTATCATCTACAGGTATATCTGTAATATCTGAGACAATATCAAGACGAGTATTATCCCAACTGCCCGTTTGCAGTCCTTGATCACCCCTGCCTTCATACTGACCAAAATCCTGTGCACTGTATTGTAAATGATCACAATCAGGTTTAAACCTGAGTTCTCCTGCCCCTGCATCCAATATTTTTAAGCCTTTAGGAATGCTTAAAAGATTAGCCTTTACCCACTTAGCCCTTACATAATCAGTGTCATTACCAATCAACTTAAATAACATATTTTTAACCCACCTTTAAAATTTACAGATATTGACAATGTCAATAATCAAGTTTCATCCATAGCCCTAAAACGCTCATTGGATTGGAGTAATTCTGTAAAACTACCCTGGCCTGTCAATTCACTATTTTCTAGAAAGAAAATAGTATCGCATTTCTTTACTGTGCTTAGGCGATGGGCAATCATAATGACTGTGATCTCATGGCCTAAGTCATACACAGCTTCCATTACAGCCTGTTCAGTTAAGTTATCTAAAGCGCTAGTAGCTTCATCTAGTACAAGCACTTGTGGATTAAGGTACAACGCCCTAGCAATACCAATACGCTGGCGCTGGCCACCTGATAGGCGCACACCACGCTCACCCACCTTGGTTTTATATTGATCGGGTAATTGTTTGGTTACAAAGTCATGCAGGTCGGCGATTTTAGCGACACGTTCAACTGCAACTTGGTCGATATCTTCGGGCGCAATACCAAAGGCAATATTAGCCTCAACTGAGTCGTCTGCCAGGTAAATATGCTGAGGTACATAACCAATAGATGACTGCCAAGCTTTACGATTTTCATCATTAATTACCTGGCCATCGACTTCTAACGCGCCCTCTTGAACTTCCAACAGCCCTAATATTACATCCACCGTGGTGGTTTTACCCCCTCCAGTTGGTCCAACGAACCCTACTTTGCTCTTAGCAGGTATGGTCAGATTTATATTTTTTAAGGCAGCAAAGTTTGCCTTGGGATAACGGAAAGTTACATTATTTAAGACGATGGCCTGGAATAACGGCAATGCTATTTTGTCACTTCTGGGGGTTTTAGGTTGAAGGCTATTTAACTCTACAAGTAACGCATCCAAAGCTACACCAGCAAATCGCACTTTTGTAACCGAGGAATAAAACTGCTGCAATGACGGCATCAACCGATAACCCGCAAGGGCGTATAGAGAAAGTACGGGTACTGCGGTGGCGAAATTGCCACTTTTAGTCATTAGATAGAGAGCAACTAGCAACAATCCACCAAAGGCTATAAGTTCTAGTGCAAAACGAGGCAGATTAGCAATAATGGTAGCGGTAGCGAGGTGCTTGGAATAGATTTTAGCTGGCTCAGCAAAGCGCTGAATATAAATGTGCTCAAGGCCACCTACTTTCACTTCCTTTGCCGCACCAAAACCTTCATTTAAAGCTATAAAGCGTGCCTCATTCGCTGCTACGCGCTCTTGTCCTATACGACTCAATAGCTTACCAGTTAATTTGAAAACTAGGCCATAAGCTAAACCAAGTACTAAGCCCATAGTAAGTGCAAGCTTTGGATCAACAATAATCAATAATAATGAGAGTGCCAAAATTATAGCACCTGAGGCAATAATATCCGCAATAGGCCCCAAGGCATGGGCAATGACTTGTGCAACCTCGGAGAGGATGTTCTTGCCTAGATCCGCACTATTACGAGTTAAAAACCAGCTGTAAGACTGGTGTAAATAACCTTCCACAAGCCGCTTGCCAATGCTATATTCTCTCATGAAGACAAAGCGAGTTTGCGCGAAGGTAGCCAAAGCCTTGACGGATAGGGTGACAACAAGCATCACAAAAACTAGGATGCCAAGCATAAAAATAAACTGTTGGGGGGTAGAAACACCAAATACATAAGATGCATTATAAGCCGCATGTAAAATTGCATTAGTCTCAATGACCTCGGGATTGGCTAGTACCGCCATAAATGGCATGATCGAAGCAACTCCCAGCATATCTAGAAAAGCCATAATCAAGATCATAACTAACACTAACCCTGCGCGCTTACGTTCAGCTGGAGATAAGATAAGTAATATTTTTTTAATAATTTGCATAGGAATTATTTCGTTTTAGACATTTAAATTAGCTGATAAGTTTGTATAAGTTGGTCAACATACATCTCAACTGTGACTGGTTCTGGCATTTCAGATATGTAATCATTAATCATTTTAGGTTCTTTCGCATACTTGAATATTAATTTCGCCAATGAATCTGAGGACCCTGATTCAAAGGTGTGCTCTGTTTTAATATTTTTTAAATAAGTCATTAATGTTTCATTATTAGACACAATTACAGGAGTATTTGTAGCTATGGCCTCCATAATTGTAATTGGCCCATTGTCGTAAGATATTGATGGCACTACAACCATATCTATTTGCTTATAAACTTCTGGCAGGATTTTGTTGTCAACCCAGCCAAGCCATTCTATGTCTAAATTTGTATACTTTTCTTTTAGTTGGGCCGCATACTCACTAGATAAATCACCAGCAACAACAAGTTTAATATGAATATCTCGAATTCTATTAACCACAATGATAGCTTCTAACAGAATCTCGAGACCTTTCTCTGGCGATATGCGACCAATAAAACCAATTCTTGTTAATTTGGATAGTTTTGTCTTTTTAGAATTTGAAACTATTAAATTATGAAACCACGGTATTGATACAACGTTATTAATTTTGCCTTTAGAGCTAAATATATTTTCAGAAAAATTAGAATTTACGATTAAATAATTTAAATTAGTCAGCAGGCGATACAAACGCTCGCGGTCACTCTTTAATCTGATGTGAATAGGGTCTACTACGATACCTCTCTCATGAAGCTTTAACCAAGGAAAATATTGTAATAATAGTTTCAATATACTTCTAAAAATTGGAACTTTAACCAAGTTTTCGTTTAATTTACCTACTCTACCCCTGCCACCATATATACACTTCTTACATGTTGCATCATTGATAGGCCCATCGCACTTACTACCATCACTTTTAATTAGTACCGTTCTTGCACAAATTAGCCCAAAATCATAAGGCGTGAAGTTATATGGTATCGAGCATTTATTAGCAGCTTCAGCCATCCACCAGAAGTTTTGCCATTGCTGAATATGAATTATTCTGGGATTGTACTTTTTGAGCAGCGCAACGCCCCATGGAACTGCCTCATTCCAATCTGCACTATGAATGTGGCGAGCAGACCAACCTGCGGGTAGTAATGGCATAAGATAGACCATAGAGTTAGACTTAAGTTCTACAAGAGGATGGCCACCTACTATAAGGTCTTTAGTATTATTCTCCGCTGGATGATGGCCAACAAATGATGACAATACTCCAATATTAAGTTTACGTTTTGACAACTCCAGTTGAACGCCTGATGATGCATAGTTAGCACCTACAATATTTGGTGCTGACCAATTTGACACAAAAAGAATATCCATAGTTAACCTCTAATGCGTATGTCGTGATTATAATCGCTAATATAGCTCACAAACATCGTTGAAATTACAGACCAAGAGAGTTTAACTAAAATAGAGGATAGATAACATCGTCCGCTATTTGCGCAGCTATTATCTTCTTTAGATGTTTTTATTTTTAGCAACAACTATTAGATAAGGCGAGAAGACTCTTGATTCAAACCTCACTAAAAATTTTCCAATAATATTAATTAAATACACCAAACGTCGAACCCATCTAGGCTTATTATTAATATCTTCCAGCCACACCCCAAACTTACTGTGATAGCTAATGTACTCAATATCGAGGCCTCTACTACTCACAATTTCCTTTAAGTTTTGGTCATACATCGTTTCTAAAAAGTGTGTGTCATATGTTTCTCTATCTACTACTTTTTGGAGAAGACCATTTAATCCTAAAAGATTTGGGACGGACATGATGAGTATTCCATTTGGTTTAAGGTAATCAACATGCTTGTCAACAACACTAGGAACATCTGAAAAGTGTTCAATAAAGCCAGCAGACATTACTACATCAAATTTTTTATCTACGCTTAAATCAAATACATCACCCTCAATAATATTGATATTTTCTACTGCATTAGTTTTTGATAAAGCCTGGATTACTTCCCGGTCGATATAACGATCCAATAATGTTGAATTTGCAGACCAATATTTTGCAAAAAAAATAGCCCATTTACCAGGATATCCGCCTATTTCAAGAAAGGTTATCTTTTCTTTTTTCGGAACATATTTGTTTAATACTTCATGAAATAAAAAATCTTTTGCAATAATTGAACTATCAATTTTTGGCTTACCTTTCCAATATTCATACCAGTATTTTTTACTTGTTAATTCTTTATTCATAATGATACCTTTCGGTTATTTAGACAGCCAAAACAGATGTATGAGTGGGTTCATGCATGATTGTGACATTTATTACAGAGTCAAACACACCAGTGCTAGAAGCCTTCTTGTTGTCCAACTTTTTATCTTTCGATGAAGAATGGAGTGTGTTTTTCATTGATTAAATATTATTATATTCCTTATACCACCTAGCAAAATTCTCAACACCTTGCTTAACACTCATGCTCGGTTTATAACCAAACTGCTCAATGAGATCATCCACATCAGCATAAGTATCTAGTACATCTCCAGGTTGTAATGGTAAAAGTTTTTTTCCTGCAGTTTTCCCAAGTGCTTTTTCTAATGCCTCAATATAAGCCATCAGTTCTACTGGATTGTTACTGCCAATATTGTAAATCCTGTATGGCGCGCTACTTGTTGCAGGATCTGGATTATTACCATCCCAGTTAGGGTGGGTCGTTGCTGGTCTATCTAGCGTTCTAATGATGCCTTCTACGATATCATCAATATAGGTAAAGTCTCTTCTGTGCTTACCGTAGTTGAACACGGTAATAGGCTCATCATTCATAATGGCTCTTGTGAACTTTTGTAGCGCCATATCAGGCCTGTCATAAGGGCCGTAAACTGTAAAAAATCTTAATCCTGTAGTCGGCATGTTATATAAATGAGAATATGTATGTGCCATAAGCTCATTAGCCTTTTTGGTAGCTGCGTAAAGACTGACTGGATGATTAACTGCTTCATGAGTAGAGAATGGCTGTTTAGCGTTAAGGCCATAAGTAGAGCTTGATGATGCATAAACTAAGTGTCCTACCTTGTTATGTCGACAACCCTCTAAAACGTGTGCAAAACCGACTAAGTTGCTATCAATGTAAGCTAGAGGATTCTCAATAGAGTACCTAACCCCTGCTTGGGCTGCTAGATTAACTACGCTGTCAAACTTCTCATCTTCAAATAGCTTGGCCATACCGTCTCTATCTTCAAGATTCATTCTGATATGGGTATAGTTGGAGTGATCAGCATGACGAGCTAAGCGCGCTTCTTTAAGCTTAGGGTCATAATAATCATTATGATTATCTATGCCTACTAAGGTGTTACCTCTATCAAGCAGTCTGATTGATAGTGCTGAGCCAATAAAACCTGCTGAACCTGTTACTAATACTTTCATTTGATGTTCTTTATAGTTTGTTTGTGTTCATTATTTCTTGGTAATGATTTATATTAATGCTATTACTTGATTGGCTATTAATCGCTATTAAATAAATCTCTTGTATAAACCTTGTCTTTAACACCACTAAGTTCATCCACCATTCTATTGGCAACAATCACATCACTTGTTTGCTTAAACTCTTCTAAGTCGGCTATTACTTTCGAGTGAAAGAACTCGCCCTTACCTTGCTCTGTTAGAATCGGTTCATAGACAATCACTTCAATGCCTTTGGCTTTGATACGCTTCATAATGCCTTGAATAGAGGATAGCCTAAAATTATCAGAGCCACTCTTCATAATAAGTCGGTGTATACCGACTATTCTAGGATTTTTACTTATGATTGAATCTGCAATAAAGTCTTTACGTGTTGAGTTGGCATCAACAATAGCACTAATCAGTGCATTGGGAATATCTGCATAGTTAGCTTTAAGTTGTTTGGTATCTTTAGGTAAACAGTAGCCCCCGTAGCCAAAGCTAGGATTGTTGTAGTGTGACCCAATTCTTGGATCAAGGCATACACCTTCAATAATTTTTTTTGAATCTAAACTGTGCACTTCAGCATATGAGTCTAACTCATTAAAATATGAGATTCTCATAGCCAAGTAAGTATTACTAAAAAGCTTGACTGCTTCTGCTTCAGTAGAATGCATAAATAGAACATCGATATCTTCTTTAATAGCACCTTCTACTAGAAGATTTGCAAATACCTTGGCCCTCTCTGACTGCTCTCCCACAATAACACGTGACGGGTAAAGATTATCATGAAGCGCAAGACCTTCTCTTAAGAACTCGGGTGAGAAGATGATGTTGTCAGTATTAAACTTAACTTTAATGCTTTTTGTATAGCCAACCGGTACGGTTGACTTAATAATTATTATAGCCTCATGATTGATACTGATAACATCTTGTATGACTGCTTCTACAGATGAAGTGTCAAAGCAGTTATTACTAGTGTCGTAATCAGTGGGTGTGGCAATGATAACAAAGTCTGCGTCTTTGTAAGCTAGCTCTCTGTCTAGAGTAGCCGTAAAGTTAAGCGCTTTATTAGTTAGAAAATCTTCAATTTCTCTATCCACAATGGGAGAGATTTTGTTATTAAGTTGTTCAATCTTCTCAGGAACAATATCAAGAGCAATTACTTCATGATTTTGAGATAGAAGCATTGCGTTGGAAAGGCCGACATAGCCCATGCCAGTTATGGCAATCTTGATGTTCTCAGTCAATAAATTCATTTTATTCCAAATATTACTTAATTAAAAAAATATCAGCAAACATATGTTTTTGGGGTTCGTAAACTTGTAGGTCTGCTATGGAATCTACTTCTATCGAACCATAGCTAAAAAGGGCTAAACGAACATTCCAGCCAGAGTCAATAAGACATTGAATAAGGGAAGCCACTACGCCTGTCCGAGACGTGGCTTGAGCAAAATCTGATAGTAACAATGCGCTTTCGATAGCCTCGAAATCATCGAGGGCCTGTAAACTGGCGAGCCCTCGAATACTTTTATTTACATTAGATCATCAATCATTACCTAATGATTCTACCGATTTAAACAGCTGTGTATTTGTTACTTTATCTAAAGGGGGTCTAGGAGTCTCCAAATCATAAGAGCATTTAACATGTAAAAAGGTTACCCCGTCCCGGACTGCCAAAGATCCAACGACATTTTCAAAAGTCGCTAAGGAACAAATAATTTCATCATGAACCTGAAGACTGGACGCCTTAGCAATTTCAATGTAATTAATATGTCCTTGAAAACTATTCTGCCCTCCGGTACTCTTATTAGACTCATTGTCGAAAAGAATATACAAAAGGCGTAAATCGCTTTCCTTTCCAAATCTCCCCGCGGTAGTCAACCCCCCTAGATGCATTACAAACTCAGCATCCCCCCCACATACAATGACAGTATTACCACCTAAAGCTGCGCCAAGCCCTAAGCCTAAGGCCCCACCCATATTTCCAGCCATATAAAAATTTTCAGTGTCACACATAAAGGTGAACATCTCTCGAGCTGTGTTGCCAGTAGTCCCAACGAATTTTGTAGACGATTCTCTAAACTTTTCATTCAGAGCCTTAAGATACTCGCTTCGCGGTGGATATTGAGATAGATTGACCACAAGATCTTGGCTCAACACCACCTCACTAAAGGTATCCTTTTGAAGAACACAAATCTGAAAATCAAGATCACTATTACTTATTTGATCAACAGAGCGCTCTATATTATCTCTATCTAAAAGCTCCCAGCTATATCCATATGCATTAATTAAAGCGGGTAACTCAGATGCCAAATGAGCATGCTGAATTTCACTATCTCCTTCACTATATGATCGCCAACTCACGATAATTGGAAATTTGACGCTGTAAGGCTTCAAAAGACTGGTAATGGCACTCCCCATATTAGTTAATCCTGACGATTGCACAACGACAATAGGTTTCATTCCAGCCATTGAAAGACCCGCAGCAACTGAACAAGCTATACCTTCGTTTGCACACGGAAAATAAACTAAATCCGGACTTCGATTTAAAGCTTCATTGATCAAGTTTTTTGCAAAACTGCAAGGAACAACGCATAGATGGGTATATTTTTTGGCGATAAGCGCCGAAACAAATTCTGATGTCTCCAGCATTAATTTAGCCCTTCTATAGTGATCCGATTGTCGATATTAATGATATCAGAATGTATTTCACCAAAGTGGCAAACAATTGAACCCTTCAATGCAGACCTTGGCTTATACAGCACTACTGACTCATCATTTGCCTCCACCGATCCCTCGAGGTATGTACACAGAAGTGGCTGGTTATCTTTATTAGGGATAAGATCGCCCCATTTAGTGGCAACAAATTTCTTACTCTCCACCACTCTTTGCCTTAGAGTGTCATGGATATCCATTACACCAAATAACGAAGCAATGGCATGATAAGGCCCTGTGACCATTTTGTTTCTATGGGTGTTCAAATTAAAATAAAATCTACCTGTCTCATACTCCAGCAATCCGGATTTGTGTGCAACGAAACATGCACCCGTCAAACCAAAAAGACCTTTACAAGAACTGAATGCCATCACATCGGCAACGCTATGATCATTTTCTAACCCAATAGAACCAGTCGCATCCACAAACAACTTAGCATCCCATTGGTCGGCAAAGGCACGAACTAAATTAATATCAAGTAAGAACCCAGTACTCGTTTCTGTGTAAGCACAAAGAATCCAATCAAATTTTTCATTTAAACTTGAAATTTCATCATACCTACAAGTGCTAATTTCACACCCAGGCGGTAATAATTTTTGGAGTCGATCGCTATAGTAACCTGTCGAAATTATAAGTACCCTACCTCTTAAAAACGTATGAGAGGCTAATTCAAGGGCAAAGGTCGCCGAGCCTTGAGCCATAACGACCTCGTCTTGTCCAGATAGTTGCTGAACCCAGCTTAAAACCGCGCTAGAGATATCCGTATATTCTTTATCACCTCGGCCAAATAACGGCCCTAGTGGTAAAATATTTTCATGCAGAATTGCAGCCGGCCCAGGCGTCAGCATTAATTTATTATTTTTTTTATCTATTATTGCGCGAACCGCATTAATCCTAATATCTGAGCTACTTACGCCGTAAGTTCTATCGACAACAACTAACTTATCTTTCATAATTGGATTCGAGTTGTCATCCCCGTGGATCAATTTATCGATATCGTGCTCAAGTAACACCTCATTGGTTACTATCCAGGGGACAGCAACCACCTCAACAACTCCCTCAATAGACTCTAACACCTCCTTTCTATTTTTAAATAATATCTCTGGAGTGTAGCCCTTATGTCTTAAGATCTCATCATCTGTCGTAAGTCCTATAACTACGTTACCAAACTGCATAGCCTGCTTAATAAGTCTAATATGACCGTGATGAATCAAGGTTGCTGACATATCCACCATAACGCGATCTATTTTATTCATTATTTTGTCCCTGGAATACATTCAAGAATATTCTTTACTGACATACATTGGGGCTCCGCTTCAAGAGTACGCCCATTCAATAGAATAGATTCAGCGACAGCTGACATTGCTGGGTAAGCGGCTCGCAGCATATGATTAGCATAAATAACTACATTCACGCCCGCAGATGCAAACTCCTCAACTGTTACAGCATTAAAGCTCGTTGGGACAACCACAAGGGGAGTAATTGAGTCTTGTAATCTAAACTTACTTATGAATTCCATGATTTCGCCCGGATCTTTATGCCTAGAATGAATCATAATCCCATCGGCCCCGGCCTCTACGTACGCAAATGCCCTTAACAGCGCATCAGCCATACCGGCCTCAAGAATCAATGATTCAACTCTCGCTATTATCATAAAATCAGTGCCGAGTTGCGCCCTCTTCCCCACCTCAATCTTATGGCAAAACCCTTCTATCGTGTCCTGCTCTTGAAAAACATCATTGCCAAATAAAGAATTTTTTTTCAACCCGATCTTATCTTCTATAACTACAGCGCTTACACCCGTTCTTTCGAGAGACTTAACGGTAAACTCAAAATGCTCAACTTTGCCACCAGTATCTGCATCAAAAATCATCGGCTTAGTCGTTACTTCAAATATATCGTTTACCGTATTCAATCTAGAAGTTAAATCAACAGCTTCTATGTCGGGCTTTCCCCGCACGGTTGAATCTGTAAGAGAGCTTGACCACATACCATCAAAACTAAGTACCTGATCACCTTTAATTACGCTGCAATTCTCCGCAAAAAGAGCACTTAAGGGGCTATGCGATTCTAGAATACGGAGCGTTCTATGATTTCGAATCAAATTCCGCAATCTTCCAAGACGATTAACAGTTGTAATACCATATTTAAGTAACTGGTTCTTAATATTTCCATCACTAATTTCTTTACTGTAAGGTATTTCAATCAACTGCCCCCCCTGCTGTGCAATTATTTCTACAACTTCTTTCCTATATTTTAAAAGAGGTCCTTCACACCAATCATCTCCGTGAACAATATAATCAGGAGCCATCTTAACAAGGTTTTCTCGATAACTTGCTGAATTTTGTGGCACTACCTTTGACACTATCGCCAATGCTTCAAGGACCTCTTTTCGTTGGTTAAAGCTAAGATATGCTGTTTCATTTAACTCAGCAATAGCTGCGTCACTGAGCAGCCCAACAGTAACTTCACCATGCTTTTTAGCCTCATTTAACACTCTGATATGGCCAGCATGAAGTAGGTCAGCAATCAAACACACATATACTTTCTTCATTTATATTCCTTTATGATATTTTTTTTAAGTTTTTGAGGTAGTAATGAACATACTTTTATTTTAATTTCTTCCAATTAAAAGAGTCTTTACACATATCCTCAAACGTCATTTTAGGTTTCCAACTTAGCTCTTTTTCTGCTTCGGAAGCTGAAGCCCAGCATTCACCTATGTCACCTTTTCGCCGCTCTATAAATTCGAGGGGAATCGTTACCTTGTTCACTAATTTAAATATTTAAATTAGCTGGAGTACACTAGTAGAGCATCCAGAACCAAGATTAAATGCACCAAAAGACCCTGGCTTTTCTCCTCTTAACTTAAGGGCCACAACATGCCTGTCTATTAGATCATTTATGTGGATATAGTCTCTTATCTCAGTATCAATAAGAATTAGTTATCTTAAGCCAGGCTCATCATGCTAGGAAGATTTTCTTGTGTAATGCAACACCAGAACCCCCAGAACGCTCAGCATCATGCCTAATATAGTACCCAAGATCACAATGGCTGACCGCTTAGGTTTCACTTTCATTTCTGGCACTATTGGTGAGTCCAGAACCTTAAAAATGTAATTCTCGTTTGCCTCAACCATCATCAATCGTTTCATTTGCTCCTGTTGCAGCGAAGAAAGAGCTTGTTTTATCTCTTCATAATTGACGGTAGGAGCAAGGCTATTTAAATATGCAATTGATTGCAGGGCTATCTGCCTATCTTGATCTCTCATCACTTGATCTATTTGATCCATCATAATCTCAACCCATTGCTGAGCTATGACAGGTGATTCATGCTCAACCGACAAGGTTACGAAAGATGTTTTTTTATCTTGACTGACGCTCATGATTGCTTGGTATTGTTTATAAGCTTTTTGTGAGGAAGGAATGTTTGATTTTGGAGGGCTAGCTTCTCGTAACCATTGGCCCGACTCTGAGTTAAAAGCGCCTTCGTCATAAGTTAGAGTATTGCTTGCTTGATTCCATTTTTTAACAGCCATCAAATTCTCCAGCTTAATGTGAGGCAAGAAAGCATTGGAGAAAAATTCAAAAGACTGGATTCTGGCTATAGCTTCTTGGGCTTTTGAACCTGATTCAGATGGCAAAGAAATCCCAGCTAAACTTGCCATCCCACTATACTGTCCAAGCATCCCGCTCATCCCTTGATTGGCTTCCATTGGCATCATCACAGCCTGTGACTGGTAGATATTTGGGAGCATGAGGGCATATATAATCGAGATCAGCGAAAATATAGATGTTATTGCTCCTATATAAAATCTCTTATCCCAAAGCACATGAAATAATTCACGCAGATCTATTTCATCGTTATAATTGTTATTCAATTGGTCAGTGGGTACATTATTCATATTTATTTTAAAAGCTCTTTTAATTGATTATATTCTTTTTGTTTTATCTTTAAAAATTTTTTGGTTAAGCGTGTCTTGGCCGCAATGCCTTGAGGGGTTAGAAGATATAGATATTGTAATTTATTTTGTGCGTTAGAAAAGTTATCTATTTTGATGAACCCAATATCTATCAAAGCTTTGATGCAGTAGTTTATTTTTCCAAGACTCATATTAAATGTCATTGCGAGAGCTCTTTGATTAATGCTGCTGTTTTTCTCTATTTCAAGCATGAGCTTGAGATCAGCCTCATGTAAAGAGTCGTCTAAACTAGTTGAAGTCTTTGTCATGCTTAAATTTAATAAGGGTTGTCTATGAATGTTCGGAGTTAAGTTAATCGCCTAATTTAACAGAGGCAATAGCTACCGCACGGAAAAGTTCCGTTCATATGTTGAACACAATAACATTTACGTTCAAAAAAAACTACTTTTTTTGCAAATTAGCAACCGAAAGCGTGAGGGTTCTTTCTGAGCCCAGCAATGAGATTAGAATGGTCGCTCTGTCCTTCACAGGGGTTGTTAAAATTTTAGACATATAGCCCTTAAAAGGGCCTGCAGCAACCATCACCCTATCATCCTTAGCAAGTCCCTTGACTAGGATTGGCTGGATTTTTGAGGAGCATTCTAATTCTTTGAATTGAGTGATCATGGAGTGTTTGGCGATCGCAAGCTGATCCCCAAACCTGATGATGGTGATCAAACCCAGAGTATTTCTAAGGGCTTGAAAATTGGTATTGGCCAGTCGAACAAACCCATAGCCTGGAAATAGTGCTTCTGACTTGTGATTGCCACCTTTGGGGGTATTGGTAAAAATTCTAGGGATATAAAACTCAATATTCTGATTGTGCAAATTTCTTTCAAAGCGCAATCGCTCATTAATTTTGTACCTTACAACCAACCAGGCTTCATCTACTATTGTCATAATTGAATTATAGATTCTTAGAGGAGATAGTTCTCATGACTACTCCCACTCAATAGTTGTAGATTTACAGAGCCTTATAGACAAAGGGCTACAAGCACGAAAATAAAAGCGTGTAACTTTCGTGTAACTCTTTCCTTCTGTTTTTGTTCTGCCCATTAAACCAATTCCTCTGTTTTATCAGTAACTTAGCGACTTGTAAGTTACAAACATTATAACTCTAATGCCCTACTCCAAACATACCCTTTTCAAGTATTTACATCACTGTTATTATCAATAAGGTAGAGGAAAAAATTATGAATCAGACAGCACTTTTAACACCGGTATTGGTTTTAGTACTTTGGACTTTTACTATTTTTTTAATAATGGCTTATGGCAGATTTAAATACACTAAAAATCCGCAGAAGGATGCAGCCCATACAAAAGACTTAAGAGGATTAATGCCTGCTTGGGTGGAAAGAACTTCAGATAATTACAATCATCTTTTTGAGCAGCCGGTTGCATTTTATGCACTTACGATATGCATTGCCATTATAAATAATTTTGATGCTTTAATGATTCAATTGGCATGGGCATATGTAATTTTAAGAATTGTCCATTCACTATGGCAATTAACATTTAATATAGTAGTGGTACGATTTGGTATTTTTGTGACTGGGTGGTTAATTATTGCTTATATGGCTTATTCTCAAATCTTTGCTTAAATTATAGAGAGTTATTTTATTCCTATTTTTCGCCCTCACTACCATATAAATTCCAGCATAATATATGGATTCTTTCTTTAAAATCATACCTAAATAGGAGTTGCCTTTTATTAGATTGCAATAGTGGAGATTTCGTGTAACTTTTCGTGTAACTCGAATTAAGGAATGCTTTAATTACAAGGACTTAGTAACTATCGTGTAACTATAGAATAGTGTAGGAATGGGGGTTGTAGGGCGACAATCTATTCCCACTCAATAGTCGCAGTTTTATAAACCCTTATGAAGCAATTGTTTGCGAGGGGCAAATCTGTCCTTACAACATCTTTACAACATTTGTAGTTTATTTCTGTGTGCACCGCTATCTTAATATCCTTGTAGTATTAGTGGTTTAGCATTTCTGCTGTTGTAAAGTTTACAACGCTTAATCGGTAAATTCTGCTGAGAAGTATTCCACTATTTTTCTAGCTCCATATAGAGATATATGGTTATCATCGAAATAATAAAAACCACCAGCATCATCTCCGTAACAACTACTATCGTCACAAAAAACGTCGGCAGCATCTAATATAACCAAATCCTTAGGTAAGCTGTTATACCTACTAAAAACAAAATTATTTTTTTGAATCCAGTCAAACCTATTAGGACCAATTATCTGTTTTGATCCATTTAATAAAATTTGCTTTGGAACACTATAATCCAGTATAGGGGGTTGAATTAAAAAATATACCTTTTTTCCATTGTCAGTAAACTTCTCAATAATAGCTAGAAGGTCTTCCCAAACACTATCTTGCTTCTCTAGCTTTATACGAGCAAGACTATAGCTCATAACCACCACTTCTATTCTTGCATCATTGATAATTCTGTCTATGGAATTTGCTGTCCACTCATAACAATAAGATTCTTTAGCTCTTAAGTTTGGCTTACATCCACTGTAGCTATAGTGTTGGACGCTATAACCATATGGCTTTATGTGCTCCGCTAACGCATAGGAAAGTTCAACTACATGCGAATCACCAAAGGTTGCATATTTAGGAGTGCCCTCAAAGTATTCGCATGGAGTATTAACCGTATGGCAGGCATCTCCCTTAGGGGATTTCTCAATTGTTCTGATATTTTCTCCATAATTCAATCTGCTTTCAAATCCATCACCAAAATGGAGTAGCAGACCTAAACTTGTAAAGGCTATGCTCCCACCAATCAATGTAGTAACCATAATGTTAGATGGAGTTACGCTTCTGTCTCTGAATGGAGTTTCAATAAAGCGATAGCTAAACCAAGCTAATATTATAGAGACAGCACATAGAATCATTAGTATAAATTCAGAAGGATCTTCTAATCGACTGCTTCTAACAAATGCAAATAAAGGCTGATGCCAAAGATAAGCGCTGTAAGAAATCAAACCCAGCCAAGCAATGGGTTTTATAGTTAGAAAATTATAAACAATAGTTTTTTGAACTGAGCATAGAATCAATAAGGCAGTTCCAATTACAGGAACCAAAGTATACAAGCTTGGGAATGGGGTGTTTTTATCAAAAGCTATAACCGAATACAAAATCATAAAAATACCAATTAAACTCATTATCTGGTTAAACATTTTTGAGTTGAGAAAAGTATTGCTTTTTAGGTAAAAAGCAATTAACACACCAACTAATAACTCCCATGCTCTAGTAGGAAGTAAGAAATAGGAAGCTGAAATTATTTTTGGTTGTGTGATTTGGTTAGAAGCCCATTCGGCAAGGCCCAAGCTAATAATAAAGACTATAGACAAAAGAAATATAATCCACTTGACTCCTAACCGCCATGTTAATAATAAAAATATAGGGAACAATAAATAGTACTGTTCTTCTACTGCCAAACTCCAAGTGTGAAGCAATGGCTTTAGCTCAGCGGCTGCATCAAAATACCCAGCCTCTATCCAAAACAAGATATTTGATGAAAAAATAGATACCGAAACTAAACTTTGCCCAAAATCTTTAAGTTCATTGGGTATTAATAATAACCAAGCAAATGGCAAACAGACAGCCATCATAAAAAACAAAGCCGGCAAAATGCGACGAGCACGTCTTTTATAAAAATCTATGATGCTGAATCTATCCTCAACCATCTCAGAAATAATTATGGTTGTAATTAAGTAACCACTAATAACAAAAAAAACATCTACGCCTACAAAACCTCCACTAAACCACTCAAAGCCAGCGTGAAATAGAATCACAGGCAATACTGCTAATGCTCTCAGACCATCTATTTCTGCTCTATATTTCATGTGAAAATTTTAACCTTAAATTAAAGACATTGTTGCTTATGAAATGCAATAGTTGCATAACTTAACAACGATATTTACAACAAAGACGTAAGAATAAGCCTTTAAAACAACTTTACAACAACTTTACAACAAGGGAAACAATGTAGGAATGGAGGTTTGAGGGCATGTTATTACTCCCACTCAATCGTGGCAGGTGGTTTGCTTGAAATATCATAAACAACGCGACTAATCTCTTCTATCTCGTTCACAATTCTATTGGATACCAAGGCAAGAAACTCATACGGAAGCTTGGCCCAGGTTGCAGTCATGAAATCAACTGTTTCAACTGCTCTAATTGCAATGACATCAGCATATCTTCTCTCATCCCCAACCACACCAACAGATTTTACCGGAAGATAGGCGCAGAAGGCTTGGCTTACTTGATGGTATAAATTGGCCTTAATCAATTCCTCAATAAATATTGCGTCTGCCTTCTGAAGTGTTGCAACTTTTTCTGGGGTCACCTCTCCCAAAATCCTCACGCCCAAACCAGGCCCGGGAAAAGGATGGCGATTTAGCATCTCCAGGGGCAAGCCGAGCTCAGCACCCATTT
>Ga0209223_10000827_pt1 | contig 35343 bp, 34 predicted proteins | sample COG_06_FD_184750 | JGI IMG/M metagenome (GOLD analysis project Ga0209223, IMG submission 184750) | Pelagic Microbial community sample from North Sea - COGITO 998_met_06 (SPAdes) (version 2) | ecosystem: Environmental > Aquatic > Marine > Neritic zone/Coastal water | place: Helgoland, sampling...
ATTCATGGTACTCACAGCTTCAACAGGATACATTCCCGCAGCGGACTCAGCCGATAACATAACAGCATCGGCTCCCTCATAAATGGCCTGTGCAACATCAGATACCTCCGCTCGAGTTGGAACTGGCGAATTAATCATACTTTCCATCATTTGTGTGGCTACGATAACGGGCTTTCCTCTGTCACGACAAGCCCTAACAAGTCTTTTTTGAATTGGAGGAAGCGCTTCAACTGGAAGTTCCACTCCCAAATCTCCACGTGCAACCATTATAGCATCTGAAGCCTCTAGAATGCTATCAAAGGCCTCAACTGCAGCTGGCTTTTCAATTTTTGATAAAATCGCGGCTCTACCATTTACTAAATTACGAGCTTCTTCAACGTCCTCTGCTCTTTGAACAAAAGACAAAGCTAACCAGTCCACACCAAGATTGCACACAAACTCCAAATCTATCCGATCTTTTTCAGAAAGTGCGGCAAGGGGTAGAATAACATCCGGAACATTTACTCCCTTGTTATCAGATATTATACCTCCGACTAAAACTTTTGAGATAGCATGTTCATCCTTACATTCAATAACTTGTAATCGAATTTTTCCATCATCAACAAGCAATATAGATCCAGGTTGAAGAGCTTGAAAAATCTCTTTATGGGGAAGACATACTCGATCCGAGTCTCCTAACTTTGTGTCCAAATCAAAGCGAAAGACATGGCCTTCTTCTAAATTAGCGACACTCTCCTTGAACGCTCCGCACCGGAGTTTTGGACCCTGCAAATCCGCCATTACGCAAATTGGGCGATCTAATTCTGACTCAATGTCTCTGATAAAATCAAAACGGTTTTTTATGTCAGCGTGAGTACCATGGCTTAAATTCAACCTGAATACATCTGCCCCAGCTAAAAAGAGCTCTTTTATTATTTCGCGCGTCGATGACGCAGGTCCAAGGGTCGCCGCGATTTTAACACGGCGCTGTCTTCTTACTGACTCATTCATAGGTATTAAATTCTCCTAATTTCTTATAATTGTTGCTCTATCACATCATTTAGGGCTATAAATAACATGTTACTGCTCTCTATTGACTTAATTGGTTCACCAAATTTCTGATGGTTTACCATTCAAAGACAAGATCTCAGGACATCTAAATTTTATGTTTCTAACATGCCGAGCATTTAATGAAATCTTGTGAACAAACCTACCAGATTTTTAATCAAAATTGCAATTCAAAATTCTTATTGTTATGTGACCATGCCACCAACCGTGTACCCAATTCCGTTTCAGAAACAAATCTTGGCTTAACAAGCAACGAGCTTGAACGCCACATTGCTTATGATATTGGTGCTAAAGAAACAGCACTTGAACTTGCAACCGAAATAGGTGCCCCACTGATTTATACTGATTACTCTCGTTTAGTTATTGATCCGAATAGGTCAAAGCGCGACCCAACATCAATAATGCAAATTTATGATGGGTCAATAATTCCCGGTAATCTCAAATTAAGTAAAGCCGAAATAAACTACCGTAGAAAGCAATTCTATGATCCTTATCACAATGCAATTTCCAATTTTTTAGAACATAAAAAGAAAAAAAAATCATTTATATGCATTGTTTCGATCCACTCATTTACTCCCAAATTAAACTCACAGGACCCTAGACCATGGCATATTGGAATACTTTGGGATCGTGATAAAAGAATCTCCGATTTATTGCTCCAAGACCTTAAAAAAAATAAAGACATTTGTATTGGAGAAAATAAACCCTACTCTGGAAACCTAGTTGGAGATACCTTGTATCAACATGGCACATTAAATAATATTCCTCATGTTTTAATTGAATTTCGTAATGATCTAATTAATAGCAAATTTGGACAGAAAAAATGGACCAAAATAATTAGTACACCACTAAATAATTGTATTGAAAAATTAATAGGAGTTAATTGAATTTACTATGACAAACATAAAAACCGAATTAGAAGCTGCTGCTTTTAGAAAGTTACAAAAACACCTAGCAAAAAGAACAGACGTTCAAAATATTGATTTAATGAACTTAGCTGGATTTTGTAGAAACTGTCTATCAAGATGGTACCAAGAAGCCGCATTGGATAACAAAATTAAATTGTCAAAAAGCGAAGCCCGTGAAATATTCTATGGAATGCCTTTTCAAGAATGGAAAGAAAAATATCAACTCGAGGCTAAGGTGAAAGTTAATCACCCTCAAGATTAAGTTTTTAATTTCATAACAAGATTCGAGAATCTTTTTAATTCAAAAATAAGCATACTCAATTTTAAATGAATTTAAAAAACAGTTTTCGGGCTATTTTAGTATTTTTGTCGACTAGCAACTTAACTCTGGCAGTTGTATTTAGTCACCGGGGCTGAAACCGTTACACGGCACTTTTTTTAATATCAATTAGGTATTGGTCTCTGAGTAATTTTGTCATACTTCCGACCTTGCCCCTTCCTATCAAAATTCCATTTATTTCTACAACAGATGCTATAAAGTTTGTTGCCGACGTGATAAAAGCTTCCTTAGCAAGCTCTGCTTCTTTCACTGAAAATGAACGCACTTCAACCTCAAAACCTAAAAATTTTGCTGTCTCCAGTATTGAGAACCGTGTGACTCCTGCAAGAACATTCTCGCTAATTTGGCAGGTAATTATTTTTTTATTTTCTGTAACGATAAAAGCATTACTCGAAGTTCCTTCGGTCACGTATCCATTCTCTACAAACCAGGCATCGTCAAATCCCCTTGCGAGTGCATCAGTCTTAACTAGACTGGAGGCTAACAACTGAGTGGTCTTTATATCTCTGTGTCTCCAACGTGTCTCAGGAACAGTGATCACCTTCAAACATCTATTCAAACGGCTGGGATCTAACAAATCAATCTTTTGAGAAAACAGTACTAATGACGGCTTTAGGTTCTCCTTAATAGAAAAATCTCTTTCTGCGGAGCCTCGGGACACTTGCATATAGATTAACCCATCTGACAGATCGTTCAATTTTATTAGCTTCCGGTGCAAAGAAAGTAGTGTTTCTTCATCGAAAGGTATAACAATCTTAAGACGAGTTAGCGACCTCTTAAGCCTATCAATATGACCAACCCAAGATACTAACTTTCCCTCAAGAACAGTTGTCACCTCGTAAACACTATCAGAAAACAGAAATCCTCTATCAAAAATTGAAACTTTTGCTTTCTCTTCTGAAACGAATTCTCCATTCACAAAAACGGTTCGAACCATCTAATATTCTCCATAGTCAAAATAAAACTTTGCCCTTGAAAAAGGGTTTAAATAAAATTTATACTGCTGACAGACTCACCTAAAGATAAGCCAATTTTAACATAGGCCAAAGTTGATAATCAACTTGTTATCTTAACAACTTAAGAGATGGTACTAAAATGAGTGAAGAAATTTTTATTTTAGGAAGTGCTAGAACAGCTATAGGTACTTTTGGTGGTTCATTATCAGGAGTTTCTCCAATAGAATTGGCAACCGCTGTATCAAAAGCTGCCATTGAGAGATCTGAAGTAGAATCAAGTCAGATTGGGCAGGTAGCTTTTGGCCACGTAATCAATACAGAACCTAAAGATATGTATTTATCCCGAGTGGCTGCCTTGAACGCTAATATTTCTAATAGAGCTCCTGCAATGAACGTTAATCGTCTCTGCGGCTCTGGAGCTCAGGCGATCGTATCAATATTTCAAAGTCTAAAAATGGGTGATGCAGACTTTGGTTTAGCTGGAGGTTCAGAAAATATGAGCCGGTCCCCTCACATAATACCGGATGCAAGATGGGGACGTAAAATGGGTGATGCAACGGTCTCTGATATGATGATTGGGGCCCTAACATGTCCATTCGGAACCGGTCACATGGGAGTAACAGCTGAAAATGTTGCCACGGAACTACAAATCTCTCGTGATGAGCAGGATAACTTTGCATCTGAAAGCCAAAGGAAAGCGTTAGTAGCTATGAAATCAGGCCGATTCAGAGAGCAGATAATTCCTATTGAGGTTAAAAAGCGTCGTGAAACAGTCCTGTTTGATCAAGACGAGCATCCAAAGGAAACTACTCTAAAAACTCTTTCAGAGCTTCCCGCTGTTTTTAAAAAGGGAGGAACGGTAACCGCAGGAAACTCATCAGGTATTAATGATGGCGCAGCTGCCCTTGTTTTAGGCACAGCAACTGCTGTGTCGAAAAATAACCTCAAACCGGTGGCTAAGATCCTAGGCTACGCACAAACTGGCGTTCGCCCTGAAGTAATGGGCATCGGTCCAATCACAGCAGTAAAATTACTATGTGAGAGACTTAGTCTAAAAATAAGTGATTTTGACGTAATTGAAAGTAACGAAGCTTTTGCAGCACAGGCTTGCGCAGTGAACAAAGAATTAAGTTTCGATCTTCAAAAAGTTAACCCAAACGGCGGCGCGATCGCATTGGGTCATCCTGTTGGTGCAACGGGCGCAATACTCACAATAAAAGCAATATCTGAGCTAAAAAGAACTAATTCTAGCTTGGGCTTAGTCACAATGTGTATCGGCGGCGGACAAGGAATTGCTATCGCCTTACAAATAGTCTCACACTAATCTAAAAGAAATCCAATTACCTCATGGTTAAACTCACTAAGTTTTTCAGCATGAATCCAATGACCAGCACCCTCAATAGTTGCGACTTGATAATTTGGAAAATATTTCTCTATGCTGGACAAGTATTCATCAGAAACATAATGCGATAATGAGCCCCGTATGAATAAACTTTGGCAAAGTGCTTTAGCATTTAGCTTAGGAAAATTCATGATATAAGGTAAATTTCTCTTTATTGAGCTCAGATTCAATAACCATTTTTTTTCATTCCCCTGAGAAAACTTAACGCTCTGGCTAAAAAATGCACGTAACGTTAAATCATCGATCGTAACGGCTAATTGCCTATCAAGATCATTACGGTTGTTAACTAAAGATAAATTCACATTCTCCATCGCTGAAATATAATCTGATTGATCATGAAAATATTTTACTGGAGCTATATCAACGACAACGATCTTATTAACACATTGTGGATAAATAAGGGCTAGGAGCATAGCCGCTTTACCACCCATAGAATGGCCAATTATATCCGCAGAACCACCAAATGCAATCACTATATCTAGCAAATCCACCGCCAAATCTTCATAGCAATGGCTTTTATGCCAAAATGATGAACCGTGATTTCGCATATCAACAACTATAACTTTACGACCTAAATCTGATATTTTCTTCGCAACACTCCGCCAATTTCTACCGGAACCAAAAAGACCATGCGCTATTACAACAGGTTTTTGCTCTTTACTATCTCCAAAGATCTCAAAATTGAGCTGTTCAACCATCAAACAATGAATTCCTTAAGAGCTTCATTTTCAGTAATATCTTGGTATTCAAAACCAGAATTTTTCATTTTATTAAATAAAATATCAAAATTCTCGTCTTGTGAGGTTTCAATACCAAGAAGAACTGATCCAAAGTTACGAGCAGATTTCTTTAAGTACTCAAACCTCGCTATATCGTCATTAGAACCCAATAAACCCAAGAACTCTCTGAGTGCCCCAGGACGCTGAGGCATTCTTAAAATTATGTATTTTTTCTTTCCTGAGAACCGCAATGCACGTTCCTTGACATCAGGCAGTCTTTCAAAATCAAAGTTTCCACCCGAGACAACACAAACGATCCGTTTTCCTTTCAGCAGTTCACAATCTACATCTTTCAGGGCATCAATCGATAAAGCACCAGCAGGCTCTAAAACAATTCCTTCCGTGTTAAGCATTTCCATCATTGTTAGACACAGTCGATCCTCATTAATTGTTAAAGTATGTGCTGGGGAGAAGTCCTTTAGCACCTCAAAATTGAGATCGCCGATACGGGCAACAGCGGCACCGTCTACAAAATTATTAACGCGTTCTAATGTGACTTGTTCAGCCTTAAGTAGGGAGGCTTTTAAACTTGCAGCACCAGCTGGCTCTACCAACCTAAACTCAATATAAGATTTAAGCTCTTTAGCATACTTTATCATACCTGAAGATAGTCCCCCACCTCCTACAGCTAAAAAAACTAAATTTGGCGGGTTTTCAATTCCAAACTGGTCTAAAATTTCATCAAGAACGGTCGCCTGACCCTCAATAACAGCCAAATTATCAAATGGCGGTAAGAAAATAGCATCGTTATTTTTCGAAAAATCAATTGCCGCTTTTAATGTCGTATCAAAGTAATCTCCTGTTAGTTTTATCTCAACATTAGTTCCTCCAAAAGACAGGGTTTTATCGATCTTTTGTTGAGGGGTAGTTATTGGCATAAAGATAAAACCCTTGACGTTGAAGTATCTGCATACAAAAGCAACGCCTTGAGCATGATTTCCCGCAGAGGCACATACAAAATGTTTAGCATCTGGCTTATCAGCAAAAATTCTATTCATCGAATTAAGCGCACCCCTAATCTTATAAGATCGTACTGGGGAGAGATCTTCTCGCTTTAAAAAAACATCTGCTGAATACTTGTGCGACAGAAATTCATTTTTTTGTAATGGTGTTTTTGGAAATAATTCCCTCATTAGAGCTGAGGCACTTTTAACATTTTTTATAAAATTGGTCATCTATCCTCAGTATTAGTAAATTTTACTACAAATCAAAAAAACCACTATGCTATAAATTACCAAGCAGATCGGTATATCTGAAGGGCATCTGCCCTATTCATCGAACGCGGGTTATTTACCAAAAGTCTAGTTTGCTTCATAGCATCTCTGGCAAGCTTTTCAAGCGCACTCACAGGAATACCTAAATCCCTTAACCGGACTGGAAGGCCTAAATCTTTTGAAAGACTACGAAAATATTCTGAAAATCGAAGAGCTTCAGATTCATTCGATACAACTTTCTTCGAACTTGGGCAAACTATCTTTGCCAAATGAGTATAAGCCTTTGCAGCTTTTTCGTTATATGAGTTAAATTTTAGAACTCCTGGGAGAACAAGTGAGTTGGATAGTCCGTGGGGAATATGAAATGTCCCACCCAAAGGATAGGCTAAGGCGTGGACTGCCGCAACTGGAGAATTGGCAAAGGCCATACCCGCCATCATAGACCCCATAAGCATTTCACTTCTTGCATCAATATTTTGTCCATTTTGGACTGATCGCCTTATAGAGTTCGTCAAAAGAACAAGTGCTTCTCTTGCCATTAATTGCGATAAATAATTATTGTTTAGACTCTCTGATGCAAATGCTTCTATTGCGTGAACCATGGCATCAACACCAGTTGCAGCTGTAGTTGACCTAGGCAGACCTAAAGTAAGGCTTGGATCGAGTATAGCAAGATCAGGAAGAATTATTGGAGATACAACTCCCCTTTTCTCCTCTCCTTCTATTGTAATGATTGAGACGGGGGTGACCTCTGAACCCGTTCCAGCCGTTGTTGGAATCAAACATAGAGGTATTCTTGGTCCATGGGCATTACTTACGCCCCAAACATCATCTAAATTTTGTTTTGATCCAAGGATCAGGGCTGTGAGTTTTGCAACATCCATGGGGGAACCACCGCCAAAACCAATTACTCCTGATACAGAATTCTTTTTTGCATACAGAATACTATCCAACAAAGTAGAAAGAGAAGGGTCTGGCTCTACCGAATCAAAAACAAAAGAGACTCCGCCTAAAATATTAATTTCTTTTAATAACGGCTCAAAAAGTCCAAGATCAGTTAAGACCTTGTCAGAAATAACCATTATTCTTTTGCCTAATAGCCTTATAAGTTCATCACTAGATTTTTGAAGTGAACCAACACCAAATCTTATTCCTGAGGATGTATTAAAATAAAAAGGTAATTGAGAGACCATATTTTTCTTCTTCCTAAATGTACCACTGATAGATTCTGAATCGGAAAACTCCAAGAGTATGTCGATAATACCCTGAACTACTTGCCCAAAAAAAGAAAATAATCTAAACCTTCTAAAATTAAACCTGATATTGGATACAAAAATGGCTTTACCAAAAAAAGTTGTCCTAGCTTATTCTGGCGGGCTAGATACCTCAATTATTTTAAAATGGATGCAAAATGAATACAATTGTGAAGTAGTAACTTTTACTGCTGATTTAGGTCAAGGAGAAGAACTTGGCCCTGCAAGAGATAAAGCACTCCTTTTGGGTATAAAGCCTGAAAATATATTTATAGAAGACTTACGAGAAGAGTTTGTTAATGATTTCGTGTTTCCAATGTTTCGGGCTAATGCCCTTTACGAAGGACTATATTTACTAGGAACTTCCATTGCTCGGCCCCTCATTTCAAAACGAATAGTAGAAATAGCAGAGGCAACTGGGGCCGATACCATCGCACATGGAGCCACTGGAAAAGGAAACGATCAAGTAAGATTTGAATTATCTGCATACTCAATAAACCCTAACATAAAAGTTATTGCACCTTGGCGCGAATGGGATCTTACAAGCCGCTCAAAACTTATAGCGTATGCTGAGCAAAATCAAATACCTGTTTCAAAAGACAAAAGAGGGGAAGCACCCTTCTCAGTAGACTCAAACCTACTACACACTTCTTCTGAGGGCAAAGTATTGGAAAATCCAGCTATCGAAGCTCCTGAATATGTGTATCAAAGAACGGTTTCCCCTGAACAGGCTCCAAATAAGCCTGAATATGTTGAGATAGCTTTTGAGCACGGCGATCCAACTAGTATTGATGGAAGAGCTATGAGTCCTGCCAACTTATTAGAGTACTTGAACTCTTTGGGTAAAAAACATGGTGTTGGTAGACTCGACTTAGTTGAAGGTCGTTTTATTGGGATGAAATCCAGAGGGATATACGAGACCCCAGGTGGAACAATTCTTCTGGAAGCTCATAGGGGCATAGAAAGCATAACTCTTGATCAGGGTGCTGCACATCTCAAAGATGAAATTATGCCCAAGTATGCAGAATTGATTTATAATGGATTCTGGTTCAGCCCAGAACGTAAAATGTTACAGGCCTTAATAGATGAGAGCCAATCGTTCGTATCTGGTGTTACCAAAGTCAAACTTTACAAAGGAAGAGCACAAACCGTTGGTCGTTGGTCTGATTACAGTCTTTACTCTGAGAAACACGTGACTTTCGAAGATGATTCAGGAGCCTATAATCAAAAAGATGCAGCAGGATTCATAAAAATAAACGCTCTTAGGTTGAAACTCTTATCTGAAAGAAACAAAAAAATGCGTGCGAAAAGCTAATTTCTTAAATTAATGAGGATAAGTTGTTAGTTATTATGATCCTGATCGCTATAATACCGACTATTACGACCAAAGGTGCTATATCTAGACCACCGGTGGCAGGTAAAAAATTTCTGATTGGCCTGTAAATAGGCTCAAGGAGCCTATTTATTGAACTCCATAGCTGGTGTATTATAGGCTGCGACATATTTAAAATGCCAAAATTAACCAACCAACTCATTACTACTTGAGCAACAATGAGATACCACAAAACATCTAACAATAAAAAAATAATCTGGATCAATGATGTCATAAAAGTCTCCGGCGATTTTGCTGCAATAATAACATAGACTTAAAAGATCAGATTAAAAACAAAAATCCATCACTCCGTGCTATAGCCAACAACTTAATCTCAAGTACAAGTTATATCCTATTCTTAATAATAAATAACACGTTTGTACATCTCAAACTTTCTCGCTAAAGTTTGTCCAAGGAAACTACACAATAAATTTCTAGGTAAGCCACAAAGTATTCACTAAATGTATTTAAATCTGATAAAGCGATGAAATTATTCCAAACCCTAATTACAATATTCTCACTAGCCACGCACTTAGCTGTTGCCTCTGAGACATGGAAAGTTGAGAGCTTTGGAAGTTTTGAAATTGATTTAAATATTCCAGAAATGGGCGGACTATCAGCACTTGCCATAACAAGGTTTGGTAAAAACTTTATAACTCTTTCAGATAGAGGAAAATATTTTCAAGGAACTATCGACAGAAATAGCTCAGGTTTGATAAGCAATCTAAATGTATTAAAAAGTGGTTCCTTACTAAACAGTTCCGGTAAAGCCTTAACAGGCCGTAATACGGATAGTGAATCTATGACAGCCACACAAAAAAAAGGGTTTTATATTTCATTTGAATCCAACGATCGAATAATGTTTCACAAGAGTTTAAATGCACCGGGGGAGTTTCTACCAAAACATAGTGATTTTAAGCTATTTGGAAGCAACAAAGGTCTCGAAGCAATTGCAGCAAATTCTAAGGGTGAAATTTACGCTATTCCGGAAGCACCGCCAGAGGGAGACTCTAAATATCCAATATATAAACTTGTTAATAATAAGTGGATCATATCAGAAAGATTTTTTCAGTCCGATACGTTTCTAGTAACTGATGCCGTGTTTTTGCCAGATAATAGCCTTTTACTCCTTGAAAGAGATTATAATTGGGGAGGTTTTAAAATGCAACTTCGTGTTTTGACATTCGACATGGATACTATCACTGGTCAAAATATAATATTCAGTTTAAATTCGGGAATTTATAATTATGAAGGTATTTCAATTTGGCAAGACAAGTATGAAGACTATTATGTAACGCTGATTTCTGATAACAACTTTTTGCCCTTTGTTAACTCTGAAGTAAGGGAATTTAAGCTTAAAAAGGTTAATTAGTAATGAAAATAGAATTTCTTCTGTAAATTTAAAAAGGAATAAGAAATGCTTAAAAATCCATTTGAAGACGCTATTGAAAAAGCGTGGAATACAAGAGCGACTATCTCACCCGATACAACCGGTGAAATAAGAGATGCGATTGAAGCAACACTACACTCACTCGATTGTGGCACTCTGAGAGTCGCAGAAAAGCTGGAAAGCGGAAAATGGAAAGTTAATCAGTGGGCAAAAAAAGCAGTTCTACTTGGTTTTAGGCTTCAGGATATGCATGAACAAGAGGGTGGACCACAAAATAGTAGTTGGTGGGATAAAGTTGATAGTAAATTTAAAAATTGGTCTAAAGACGATTGGAAAACAGCCGGGTTCAGAGCGGTTCCAAATTGTATTGTTCGTCGCTCCGCCTATATAGCCCCAAATGTAGTATTAATGCCGTCTTTCATTAATTTGGGAGCCTACGTTGACAGTGGATCAATGGTAGACACTTGGGCAACAGTTGGGTCATGTGCACAAATTGGTAAAAACGTTCACTTATCGGGGGGCGTGGGGATTGGTGGTGTTTTAGAGCCAATGCAGGCAACTCCAACAATAATTGAAGATAATTGTTTTATTGGAGCAAGATCAGAAGTAGTTGAAGGATGTATTGTTAGAGAAGGCTCCGTGCTCGGAATGGGTGTTTTCATTGGACAATCAACAAAAATATTTAATCGGGCCACAGGCAAAATTACATATGGTGAAATTCCACCATACTCTGTGGTGGTCGCAGGATCTATGCCATCTGATGCGGGTGGCCCATATTTATACTGTGCAGTAATTGTAAAACAAGTCGATGCAAAAACGCGTTCAAAAACATCAATTAATGATTTACTAAGAGATTGATTTAAAAACTTATAAGAAGAAATTTCGACAATGAATAAATTGAACCCAGTAACAATTACCTCAAGTCTTATCAAATGTCGCTCAGTTACGCCTGAAGATGGAGGAGCTATCGACCTTATTGAAAGGATACTCTTAAATTCGGGATTTAACTGTACTCGTATCGATCAAAATGGAATAAATAATTTATTTGCAAGGTGGGGTAAGGCAGAAAATGGATCAACTTTTTGCTTTAACGGCCATACTGACGTAGTCCCCCCGGGGGCTATTGAATCATGGACTCACAAGCCATTTTCTGCGGTAGAGGAGAACGGTTACTTGTATGGCAGAGGCGCAGTTGATATGAAATCAGCGGTCGCTGCATTTGTGAGTGCTTCAATAGAATATGTCGAGACTTATAAGCCACACGGAAGCATAGTTATAACAATTACTGGAGACGAAGAAGGGGAAGCTAAATATGGAACTTTAGCCATTTTAAGATGGATGAAGGAAAATAATGAACACATAGATCACTGCCTCGTTGGAGAACCCACGGGCAAAGACTATTTAGGGGATACGATTAAAATTGGACGACGAGGCTCCATGACGATAAAGTTAATAGCCTTTGGATTGCAAGGACATGTTGCTTATCCAGAAAAAGCCGTGAATCCTTTACCGGCACTAGCTAGGCTCCTACTAAACCTTGAAAAAAAATCTTTAGACAGTGGAAATGAGTTCTTTGATCCATCATCGCTCGCAATTACCTCGATAGATACTGGGAATCAAACAAATAATGTTATCCCTGAAAAAGGAATGGCAACTATAAATATAAGATTTAACAACCTACATTCTGATTTGTCGCTAAAGAAATGGGTAAGAAATCAAATTCGTAAAGTAGTAAAAAAAACAGGCGTAAATATCGATTTGGAGGTGAAGGTTTCAGCACAGCCTTTTCTCTCAAAGCCAGGAGATTTTTCTAGGATTATTTCTAACGTCATCAAGGCTGAAACTGACATTGACCCAGATCTTTCAACTTCTGGGGGAACATCCGACGCACGCTTTATTCAAGAGTATTGCCCAGTGGTAGAGTTTGGTCTCGTTGGTAAAACAATGCACCAAACTGACGAGAACGTGGAAATAAAACAAATTGAGAATCTCAATATAATTTATCAAAAAATCCTAAAATCCTATTTTGACAATTTCAACTAAAAATAGTTAAGCCCTATTAAATTTTTAGATAAATATCACCAATAAAAAAATAAATATTTTTAATTTTTGTACAAACCTTGTAGTCTAAAAAAAATATTATAGACTTTTTAAGTGATAAACTTCGAATTTCTTATTTAAGCCCTTAAAATAGAACTTTTCAATTGGACGCAAAATAATTATGATAGGAAAATTAAATCATATAGCTATTGCTGTACCTGATCTGGCTGCGTCAATAGATACTTACAAGAACATTTTTGGTGCAACGGTAAGTCAAATGATAGAACAAACAGAACACGGAGTAACTGTGGTCTTTGTAGATTTGCCAAATACCAAAATTGAACTAATTACTCCTTTAGGAACTGCGAGCCCTATCAAAGGCTTTTTGGAAAGAAACCCAAATGGTGGGATACACCATATTTGCTATGAAGTGAACAATATTGAAGAAAGTCGAATAAAGCTTCTAGAAGCCGGCGCAAAATTGGCTGGAACAGGAGAGCTTAAAATTGGTGCTCATGGAAAATCTGTTTTGTTTCTTCACCCAAAAGATTTTAATGGTGCACTCATCGAATTAGAACAAAGTTAGGTTAAAATCATGACTATCTCTGCAGCTTTCGTTTTATATGCCGTAATTTGGTTTTTAACCTTGTTTGTAATATTGCCTCTAAATCTAAAAACTCAAAACGATATTGGCACGGTTTCTAGTGGAACTCCCCCATCAGCGCCAGTGAATCCCCACATAAAGAATAAAATGTTTTGGACTACAGTCATTACAACTATATTATGGTGTCCAGTTTGCTCTATAATAATTTTTGAAGTTATCACAATTACCGATTTAAATTTCTATGGAAAACTCAGATAATAAAGGTTACTCCTCTAACCAAGAGGTTATGTTTTTCATATCTGGTCGCTCACGCTCCTTAGGATCGATAGTTTTTGTACCTATATGAATAAATCCAGCAACAAACTCGTTCTTTGAAAGTGATAGGCATGTCTTTAAAAAACTCTTATCATATGACATCCATCCCGTTAACCAATTTGCCCCCCAACCCTCTGCATGAGCTGCATTCAACAAGGCTAAACATACAGCTCCAGCTGACAAATGTTGTTCTATTATGGGTATTCTTTCAATAGACTTTGGTGAACTCACAACAGCTACTATCAAGGGTGCATTTAAAAATGTATTGGCATTTCTATTAAGTTTTTCTTGATCAATGGCAGTTAAGGCTCCAAATTCCAATATTTTTTTTGCAATACTAGGCATTACTTTTTTTTCTAAAATCAAAAATCGCCATGGAACAATTTTACCATGATCTGGAGATCTAGCTCCTGCTTTTAAAATTTTCTCTAAACTCGCTCTATCTGGCGCTGGCTCAACTAGAGTTTTTGCAGAAGCAGATCGTCGGGACAAGAGAAAATCCATTAAAATTTTATTCTTATTTAGCATCATTGCTCCAACTACAAAAAAGAACTAACTATCAAGTATGAATTTTATTCCTAATTCTCTTGCTTGCTCATTTGCTATCTCAGAGGGAGCACCCATCATCAAATCTTCTGCTCTTTGGTTCATTGGAAACATAATCACTTCACGGATATTTATTTCTTCAGCCAATAACATAACAATCCGATCTATTCCAGCAGCGCATCCTCCGTGAGGTGGCGGTCCAAATTTAAAAGCGTTAACCATTCCACCAAACCGTTTATTAACATCATCTTCACTATAACCAGCTATATCAAAAGCTTTATACATTGTTTCTAGGTCATGATTTCTAATGGCACCTGAAAGTAACTCATATCCGTTACATGACAAATCATACTGGTAACCGAGTACATCAAGAGGGTCGCCTGAAAGTGCTGTTATTCCTCCCTGAGGCATTGAAAATGGATTATGAGAAAAATCTATTTTTCCAGTTTCGGCATCGCGCTCATACATTGGAAAATCAACTATCCAGGCAAAGGCAAATCTATTTGTATCTATCAAGTTTAATTCTGTACCTATTAAAGTTCTAGCCTTGGAGGCAAAGCTCTGAAAATGGCTTGGAATTCCACCCAAAAAGAAAGCTGCGTCCCCCACTTTAAGATTTAGTTGAACACGAATAGCTTCTGTTCGCTCAGGGCCAATATTTTTTGCTAGCGGTCCTGCGGCTTCTATACCGGACTCCCCATCCCGCCAAAATATGTATCCCATTCCGGGCAGACCTTCCTTTTGAGCAAATGCATTCATCCTATCACAGAATTTCCGGCTTCCTCCAGACGGCGCCGGTATAGCCCGAATTTCTGTTCTCGCTTGTTCTAAAATTTTTGAAAAAATTGCAAACCCAGAATTGGAAAAATGCATTGAAACATCCTCCATTATGATTGGATTTCGAAGATCAGGCTTATCTGTTCCGTACCGAGAAAGAGAATCCTTATAACTTATCAGTGGCCAGTTTTTATCAATGTTTTTATTATTTGAAAATTCATTGAATACACCAGAAATTACAGGTTCAACCGTTTTAAACACATCTTTCTGCTCAACAAACGACATTTCGACATCCAGTTGGTAGAAATCCGTTGGAGACCTATCCGCTCTGGGGTCTTCATCTCTAAAGCATGGAGCTATCTGAAAGTACTTATCAAATCCTGATACCATTATCAGCTGCTTAAATTGTTGAGGAGCCTGCGGAAGTGCATAAAATTTACCTTTATGCAGACGCGAAGGTACAAGGAAATCTCGTGCACCTTCCGGCGAGGATGCGGTAATTATCGGGGTCTGGAATTCACGAAATCCGTCTTCCCACATTCTCCTGCGAATTGACGCTACGATATCCGATCTCAAAATCATGTTTTTTTGGAGTTTTTCTCGACGTAAATCTAAAAATCGATATTTCAATCGGGTCTCTTCTGGGTAGTCTTGTTCTCCAAATACAGGTAGAGGTAATTCCTCTGATTGACCCAACACCTCAAGTTCATTTATAAACACCTCGACCTCACCAGTAGGGATCTTTTTGTTTACTAAATCTGGTCCTCTCAATTTTACTTGGCCATCTATTCGTATACACCATTCCGCTCTAACTTTCTCAACAGCTCTGAAAGCTTTGCTATCTGGGTCAGCCAAAATCTGAGTAAAACCGTAGTGATCTCTCAAGTCGATAAACAAGATTCCACCGTGGTCTCGAACACGATGGACCCAACCACATAATTTTACATTATCACCATCATTTCTAGCGGTAAGCTCGTCACACCTATGAGACCTAAATGCATTCATTTTGAACCCTTTTTTTATTAAAATGTAGCCTAAGCGACAATTCAATCGAAAGTACTATCGCGGTCTTTTCTGGCACCTAGAATTTTGTTGGGGTTAACACAAACAAAACAAAATAGAAAGTGAGGATTTTGTTTGATATATAAAGTGTTTAAACTTGCACGAATTATAAAGAAGACTATAAACAAGGTTAAAGCCTTTAGCCTTTCTTCTCAATCAAAAATTATAATGAATCTAAGTTAATGCCAAAGCGAACTGATATCTCATCAATACTAATCATAGGTGCTGGGCCAATCGTAATAGGCCAAGCTTGTGAATTTGACTACAGTGGCACTCAAGCGTGTAAAGCTCTCAAAGAAGAAGGCTACAGAGTGATTTTAGTTAACTCAAACCCTGCAACAATAATGACAGATCCAAATTTAGCTGATGCTACTTATATCGAGCCTATAAACACAGAAATGCTTGAAAAAATAATTATTATTGAGCGACCTGACGCCATATTACCCACTATGGGTGGGCAAACTGGCTTGAATGCTGCCTTAAACCTAGAGGCCACTGGAATTTTAAAAAAATACAATATTGAATTAATTGGAGCAAAAAAAGATGCCATAGAAATGGCTGAGGATCGAAAGAAATTTCGTAATGCTATGTTAGATATTGGTATAGAAAATCCCAGAGCAATAATTGCTGAAAGTATGGACGAAGCAATAAAAGGATTAGAGGAGATCGGGCTCCCAGCAATAATTAGACCAGCGTTTACAATGGGTGGTACGGGCGGAGGGGTAGCCTATAATAAAGAAGATTTTATTTCTATCTGCAAAAATGGGTTAGACGCTTCGCCATCAAATCAAATATTAATTGATGAAAGTTTAATCGGCTGGAAAGAATATGAAATGGAAGTCGTCAGAGATCGAATGGACAATGCGATAATTGTTTGTTCGATAGAAAATATTGATCCGATGGGTGTTCATACTGGCGATAGTATTACTATAGCTCCAGCACTCACCCTTACAGATAAAGAATATCAAATTATGCGAAGCCAATCGATTAATGTTTTGCGTAAAATTGGCGTTGAGACTGGTGGCTCAAATGTACAATGGGCAATAAATCCAAAAGATGGTCGAATGGTGATTATAGAAATGAATCCTCGGGTATCAAGGTCCTCAGCACTGGCATCGAAAGCTACTGGCTTTCCAATAGCAAAGATTGCTGCCAAGCTCGCAATCGGTTACACTTTGGACGAGTTAGATAATGATATTACAAAAGTTACGCCAGCAAGCTTTGAACCAAGTATCGATTATATAGTCACCAAAATACCTCGCTTTGCCTTTGAAAAGTTTCCTGGTGCAGATGTATCCTTGACCACATCTATGAAATCCGTTGGGGAAGTAATGTCAATTGGACGATCAATACACGAAAGCCTCCAGAAAGCTTTATCCAGCTTAGAAACTGGTTTTTGTGGGTTTGACGAACTAATGCCAATACCAGTAAATAAAGATGTAATCAGAGCCGAGTTATATAAAAAAACGCCTGAAAGAATACTTTTCATAGCCCAGGCAATCCGTATGGATATAACAAAAAGCGAAATAAACCAAATTACGCATTATGACCCATGGTTTCTTGACCGTATCGAGGAGATCGTGGATCAAGAACGTACACTGGTTCTTCGCGGTCTTCCTAAACACCCAGACGTGCTACAAGAAATTAAGTCCATGGGGTTTACTGACAAAAAGATATCTCAACTGACCAAATGTTCAGAAACGAGTGTTCGAACGTTGAGAGAGAAGATGAAAGTATTTCCGGTCTTTAAAAGGATTGATACATGTGCTGGTGAATTTGAGGCCCAAACACCGTATATGTATTCAACCTACGAAGTTGGACCGTTCATGGATCAGGAGTGTGAAGCTAGGCCTACCGATAATAAAAAAATTATTATACTTGGTGGGGGACCAAACAGAATTGGTCAAGGAATTGAGTTTGATTACTGCTGCTGCCACGCATGTTTCGCATTAAGTCGAGCAGGTTATGAGACGATTATGGTCAATTGTAATCCTGAAACAGTATCAACAGATTATGATACCTCTGACCGACTATATTTTGAACCCTTAACTCTTGAGTCTGTTCTGGAAATAATTCGAGTCGAAAAACGTACTGGGATATTGCTTGGGGTTATAGTGCAGCTCGGAGGTCAAACTCCTCTCAATTTAGCTAGAGACCTCGAGGCTTCTGGGGTTACAATACTGGGGACCTCCACTAACTCAATTGATATGGCTGAAGACCGAGAACAGTTCCAAAAATTAGTCGAAAAGCTGGGGATGAAACAGCCCTTGAACGGCACTGCCGTATCCGGATCACAGGCGGCGTCAGTTGCAAAGAAAATTGGTTTTCCAATCGTCATTAGGCCGTCATATGTTCTTGGTGGTAGAGCTATGGAAATAGTTACGGACGCAGAACAACTTACAAAATATATGAAAGAGGCTACTGGTGTGTCAAAAACTAGCCCTCTCTTACTAGACAGCTACTTATCCAATGCAATTGAAGTTGACGTTGACGCTATTTCTGATGGTTTTGATGTCTACGTAGCAGGAGTAATGGAACACATAGAAGAAGCTGGTGTTCATTCTGGAGATAGTGCGTGCTCTTTGCCACCACATTCATTGTCAGAGTCTATAATTACTCAAATTGAAAAACAAACACGAATGCTAGCCTTGGAGCTTAACGTTATCGGCTTAATAAATATCCAATTCGCCGTAAAGGACAGTTTAATTTACATTATTGAGGTTAACCCTCGCGCGAGTAGAACTGTGCCGTTCGTAGCAAAAGCTACGGGTCTACCTTTAGCTGCTATAGCGGCCAGGGTGATGGCGGGAGAACATTTGAATGTATTTGGCTTAGTCAAACCCAAACTAAAACATATTGCCGTTAAGGAGGCAGTTCTTCCTTTTGACCGATTCCCAGGTGTTGATACAATATTAAGTCCAGAAATGCGTTCAACTGGTGAGGTGATGGGACTTGATACAACCTTTGAAAAAGCATTTCTTAAATCTCAATTAGCAGCGGGAATTCAGCTCCCACAAAATGGTAAAGTTTTTATTTCAATAAAAGATAATGATAAGAAAAAGCCAATTATAAAGGCTAGTCAGATTTTAAGTGATTTAGGTTTCCAAATTCTAGCAACTAAGGGAACATCAAAATTTCTAAATAAGAATGGGATAAAAGCTGAAACTATCAATAAAGTCTCTGAAGGCCGGCCCAATATAGTCGACTTATTGAAAGATAAGGCAGTTGGTCTTGTTTTCAATACAACGGAAGGGCACCAATCACTCGAAGACAGTAAAGAAATTCGATCTATTTCTCTCAGAAAAAAAATTCCCTACTACACTACTACAGCAGGATGCAACGCTGCAGCCAGAGCAATCCAAGCCAATCGGGATGGCAATATTTCAGTTTATAAGCTTCAGGACCTCATTCAAAATAATAACACAATTGATGTATAATTGGAAAATTATTCATTTCCAAACCAAATACGTAATAAGAGAAGAAAAGATGCGATTTAATGGCTAAACTTTACTTTCACTACTCAACAATGAATGCAGGAAAATCGACCGTTCTTCTTCAAGCCGCTCACAATTATTCAGAAAGAGGAATGATACCTTATCTGTTGACCGCAAAATTTGATGATCGTGCGGGAAAAGGACGCATAGAAAGTAGAATTGGAATAGGTCAAAAATCTGAAACTTTCTCCAAACAAGAAAACATTTTTAGCAAACTCAAAAATAGACTTATTACTGGGAAAGTTGACTGTATTTTTGTCGATGAAGCCCAATTTTTGACAAAAGAGCAAGTATGGCAGCTAGCTCGAGTTGTAGATGACTTAAACCTACCAGTTATGTGCTTTGGACTAAGAGTAGATTTTAGAGGTGAACTATTCCCAGGTTCAGCCACTCTTCTAGCGTTATCAGATGAAATGAGAGAGGTACGTACAATTTGCCATTGTGGAAAAAAAGCAACTATGGTGGTAAGGAAAGGTGCATTAGGTCAGATAATTAAATCAGGCGATCAAATACAAATTGGCGGCAACGAAACATACCAGAGTTTATGCCGACGGCACTGGAGACAAGAAGTTAGTGATAACTGACAGAACTGAGGTGGCGTTAACGCACTCGCTCCCCGAGTTTGGCTTCTTTTTCAGAGTTTAATAATGTAATCCCTCCAGTGGCTGACAAAGCTCCTAGAACAAGTACTTCTGACATAAAAGATGCTATTTGCCTTGGTGGTAAATTAATTACTGCTACCACCCGCTTGCCTATTATGGTATCAACAGAATAATTATCAGTTATCTGAGCTGAAGATTTCTTCCAGCCAATTTTTGAACCAAAATCTATCCATAATTTGAGAGCTGGTTTTCTAGCTTGAGTGAATATCTCTGCACGAACTACTGCACCTATTCTCATGTCAACCTTCAAAAAGGTATTAAAATCTACTAGTTCCATTTTCAAATCCTGTTTGTAAACCTCACCAAAATAGTCACATTAATAAAGTGACCTCTTGACTAACTAAGATTTTTACTGCGGTTTGAAGCAGCAAATATAGCTTTTCGCATAATTTGAGACAACCCTTGATTAGGTTCCATCAAAACATTAAGTGCCGCTTCTGTAGTTCCATTAGGACTGGTAACATTCTCTCTAAGCACATTTACAGGAACTTTTGCAGTTTCCGCTAAACTTCCTGCTCCTGAGACAGTTAAGACGGCTAACCGATAGGCTAATTTAGGATCTAGCCCAAGGTTAATGCCGGCGTCTGCCATAGCTTCTATTAAGTAAAATACAAATGCAGGGCCAGACCCTGAAATTGCAGTGACTGCATCCATGTCGTTTTCATTATTTAACCAAATAGTTTTTCCTACAACTGAGAATAGCGTTTCAACTAATTTCATCTGTTCATCACTAGTATTATTATTTTGTATCAAACAAGATACGCCTTTTTTAATGGATACAGGCGTATTTGGCATCGCACGAATAATTGCAGATCTATTACCCAATAGATCATTAAGTTTTTTAATTTTAATGCCCGCAGCAATTGATACAAAAAGAGTATTCTGAGTTCTTGAAAAACTTAATTGAGACAATAATCTTTCTACCATCTGTGGTTTAACCGCAATCACACACACCTCAGGCTCAACAGTGATGTGCTCATTTAATTTTAAGCCTAAATCCTTTAGTGATATTAGCCACTTAGAAGGATTTGGTTCAACTACACTAATTTTTTCTAAATCCAAGCCCTCTGTGTGCCATCCAGTTAATAAAGCTCCACCCATTTTTCCTACACCACAAAGGAGTAGTCCCTTATTGGAGAATAATTTTTTCAAACTGTACTACCTTTTTTTATTTCTGATTATTGTTGTACAGCCACGCTTACTAATTAAGTTACCCTAGGCACGACCGTAACACTGATCAAAAGCTACAGACATTGACTCCTCTGGGGTCTCATCACTCCAACAAGTCAATTGAAATGCTGGATAGAACTGCTCACAAGCAACGATGGCATTTTCAACTAGAGAATCTATCTGAGTGGCTGAAGCTCGTGCTCCACCTGCTAAATTCATTCCATACCTAAAAATTATTAAATTTTGTTTTTCTACAAAAACAAACGAACCATTCCAAACTTTGTTATTTGCCAGATTAAGTGTCTCTAATAACTTAGTAATTTTTCCCTCCGGTGGACTCATTTCAAAACTACATATAATTCTTAAGCTTTCATCAAACGAGCACCATGATAAAGTAACTGCGTAAGTTCTCCATCTACCTTCAATAGCAACAGCAATTTGATCTTCGGTAATTCTATCAAAGTCCCAGTCGTAATGTTCAGCCAAAGTTTCCACTATATCTATTGGATCACCATCTTCATTATCAAAAAGACGCTCAACTATATCCATTTCGTAAAATCCTCATTCACCATAATCTTAATATTATACTAACTAAGCCAACTTAGGGTACTTATCTACAATTAGACACAACTTTATGACATACTACTACATATGGTAATAGTTATATTGGAGGCGTGTAAAGATTTTTTTAAAAGATTAATTTCTTAAAATAAAATAAATCAGATAACTTTTATACCAAAAAGCTTTTATCATTACTTCTAACTTATTGAAAAATCTATGCTTTTTTTACCTTTGATCTTTTTGTAACCTTTGGGTCAACCCGTGCTAATTTAGTTTCTAATTTCAAAAGCTTATCTTCCAACTCCTCGTTCCGCTCGGCAGCCTTTAGTGCCATGAGGCGAACAGCATCAAATTCTTCACGGTTAACAAAATTACGTTCCGAAACCCAGCGTTCCAAAGTTGAACTAACTATAGTTTCCATCTCAGATTTTGCGTTTTGTGCGATTCCAAAAGCTCCGGTCAAAAGCTTTGAGAAATCATTAAGAAGCGGATTTTTACTTTGCACAACTTATCTCCGATTTAAACAAATTTTCTATTTATACATATGTACTTTTTCTGTAGGTTTGCCAAGAGTTTAGAAATTTAATTTTAGTTTTGTTTGAAGGAGTTAAATAATGCGATTTGACTATCCTGAAATTGATCCAATTATTTTCAGTTTTTCAGTTGGTAACTTAGAACTTGCTTTGAGATGGTACGCGCTGTCCTACATCTTAGGAATCCTAGTGGCATGGAAACTTATGCAAAATTTATCTAAGTATTCATCACTTTGGCCCAACTCTCTTGCTCCAATTCAACCCTCTGCTGTCGAAGATTTAATGACATATATGATCCTTGGTATAATCTTGGGTGGCCGCATTGGGTACGTAGTTTTCTACCAACCCGGATACTACCTGTATAACCCAGAGGATATTCTTAAGGTATGGAATGGTGGGATGTCATTTCATGGCGGATTTTTAGGTGTAGTTTTTGGAGCATTACTATATGGTAAGAAAAAGAAAAGTAATCTGCTAAGCTTGGGAGATCTCATAGCCATCGCTTCCCCACCTGGATTATTCTTTGGACGGCTAGCAAATTTTATAAATGGAGAACTTTGGGGTAAGCCAACAACATCGTCTTGGGGGATTGTCTTCCCCGCAAGAGATGCAAAATTATGTCCAAGCCACTGGGTTGGTGAATGTACAAGACACCCTTCACAGCTTTATGAAGCATTTTCAGAGGGCCTTCTACTCTGGGTAGTGATGTTAATATGTGTTTTCTGGTTTAAGTCGTTTAAACGCCGGGGAGAAACGATGTTTATTTTTTTAACGGGTTACGGATTGTCACGAGCTATAATCGAAATTTTTAGAGAACCGGATGCACAATTCATTTCAACCGCGAATCCAAATGGTCATCTAATTTTTATCAGTGAAACTGTTGGTCTTTCAATGGGACAAATATTGTGTCTACCGATGATAATAATAGGGATCATGTCACTATTATTGACACGATTCTATAGAACTTAATAGGATTGGCTGATTAAATGTCATTAGAAAATCTAATCGTATCGGAAATACGCGACAATGGACCAATATCAATTTATAGATTCATGGAGGCGTGTCTTTATAACGATCAATTTGGTTACTATACTTCAAAAAAAAATATGATTGGTGCCACGGGAGACTTCATTACCTCTCCTGAAATTTCTCAGGTTTTTGGGGAATTAATTGGAGCTTGGTTGGCACAAACTTGGATTGATCGCGGGAAACCAAAACCATTTAACTTAGTTGAGTTAGGACCTGGGACTGGTACATTGATGAAAGATATTTTAAGAATACTAGTTACTATCCCAAAGCTTCTAAATTCGGTATCGATATTTCTAGTAGAAACCTCTCCAGAGTTACAATTCCGACAAGCCACCCGCTTAAAAAATTATTCAATCCAATGGATTAAAAGTGTCGTTGAGATACCAGAAAGCCCAACGTTTGTGATAGCAAATGAGTTCTTAGACGCTCTACCAATCAGACAATTTAAAAAAATTGGCAACGTATGGAATGAACGAGCCGTTGATGCTTCTGAGAATGGAAAGTTAAATTTCACTTATCTTCCTTCTAGCTATAATAATGAGTTACAGTTATTTTATAGCGGAGTGCCCAATGACGTCGTGATAGAGTCCTCAGATGCTGCGAAAAATGTAATTTCAATCTTATCCGAAAAGATACTCCGTAATAACGGGGCCGCATTATTTATAGACTATGGGTATTTTGAGGGGTTTGGAGATACCCTACAGGCAGTTTGCAATCATAAGTACTCAAATCCTTTAACTAATTTGGGAGAAACTGACCTGACAACACAGGTAAATTTTAAAAGTGTCTACGACACGGCTATTAGAAAAGGGTTGCGTGCGTCTAGTTTAAATAGCCAAGGCGATTTCTTAAAAGGCTTAGGAATTCAGCTCCGCGCTGAATCTTTAGCTCAAAAAATGACTTTGGCCCAAAAACAATTGCACTTTAATGCGATAGATAGGCTAATAAAAGAGGATGAAATGGGTGGCTTGTTCAAAGTCATGGGAATCACTACACAAAACTCTGCCCCTTTGCCAATTCTGGAAAACCTATGATAAAAAATATAAAATCAGCGCATATTCCTGATTGCTCACATGGATTTTTTACAAACCAACACAGTAATACAAGTGAGTACCCTCTACCATTAGACTTTTCTTATTCCACACTTCAAAGTCCAAATACAACAAAAACAAATCGACGGCTCGCTATCAAGAGCCTTGAAGAAAAAAAATGTAAAGTTTTTTTTATCAATCAAGTACACTCCTCCAAGTCTCTGCATATAGATACGCAATCATTTCAAAACCCTCAAACCGGTGATGGAATCGTTACAAATAAAGTAGGAATAGGTTTAGCGATACTTACAGCTGATTGTGCACCCGTGCTATTCTTTGATCCTATTGCAAGAGTGATAGGTGCGGCTCACGCAGGTTGGCGAGGTGCCCTGAACGGTATTCTTGAAAATACAGTCGACGCCATGCTAGAAATTGGTGCAACAAAAGATAATATAATTGCATCGATTGGACCTTGCATCAGTCAAGTCAATTACGAAGTCGATATTCCTTTCAAAAAAAAAATAACAAAAGATCACTCTCTTGATGGAAAGTTTTTTTTCAAAAAACCAAATGATAAATATTTGTTTGATCTATCTGCATATATAGAAGCTCGGCTTCAAAACCATGGCGTCAAAAAAATTTCATCCATAGGTATATGTACCTATGAAAAACGAAATAACTTTCATTCTTTTCGTCGTGCACAGCATCTGGGAGAGGCAAGCCACCAGAGGAATATCTCCATAATAAAATTATAACACAAAAATTTCAAACAAGACTTGTATCATATTCATAGACTTATTAGATGTGTTTCATATAGAAAAATACTTAAAACCACTGTTCCAGAAAGTCTAAGTTATGCAAATAAAACATTCTCGTCTAATGATAATTGGTTCTGGCCCAGCTGGATATACTGCTGGAGTCTATGCAGCAAGAGCGATGCTGGAACCTATGCTCATTCAGGGTATTCAACCAGGAGGACAGCTCACAATCACTACTGAAGTTGAGAACTGGCCAGGGATGACTGAAGTCCAAGGCCCTGACTTAATGGTTCAAATGAGCGAGCATGCCGCTGCTGCAGGTACAGAGTTAATAGATGACCACATCACTCAATTAAATTTAAGTAAAAAACCATTTGAAGCTCTCGGAGATTCAGGAACACTATACACCAGCGATGCTGTTGTCCTAGCTACTGGAGCTCAGGCTAAATGGTTAGGTTTAGAGTCTGAAAATAACTTCAAAGGATTTGGAGTCTCAGCATGTGCGACATGCGATGGTTTTTTCTACAGAGGTGCTGAGATTGTCGTAGTAGGAGGTGGGAACACTGCTGTGGAAGAAGCCCTATTTCTAACAAAATTTGCATCAAAAGTCACTTTAGTTCACCGCCGAAATTCTTTAAGGGCTGAAAAAATACTTCAAAACAGACTTCATAACAATGAAAAAATTGATGTTCTTTGGTATCACGAGATAGAAGAAGTTCTAGGCACCACCTCACCAAAAAGCGTAGAAGGTGTAAGAGTTAGAAATGTTCAAACTAACGAAGTAGGTGTTATAAGCTGCAAAGGTTTATTTGTTGCTATAGGGCACGCTCCGGCATCAGAACTTTTAATAAATCAGCTTGATGTTCATATGGGCGGATACGTAGTGACAAAGCCCGACTCAACGGAAACGTCTATTCCAGGAGTTTTTGCAGCTGGTGACCTAACAGATTACAAATACCGCCAAGCTGTAACATCTGCAGGAATGGGTTGCATGGCGGCTCTAGAAGCAGAAAAATATTTGTCTGATATGGAATAATTCACTTAAAAAATTTACTCATTATCATTGCCTAAATTTTCTGTGAAGAAATATCACAACATTTTAAATTAATATGTGGTACTGGTAGTGGTTTAATATAGGTAACTTCGAAAATAATTATTAAGGTGGAGCTTTAAATTAATGCCTGGAATGAATGGACCTTCAAAAGTTACCTCAATAAAAATAAAACTGCTCGAACTTGAGGAAGCACACAGAAAAATTGACAACATTTTATCAGATATGCAAGATCCTATCCTAGACCCACTTATTCTCCGCCGCCTCAAAAAAGAGAAGCTTAATTTGAAAGATAAGATTCGAAGAATAAATACGGAATTAACACCTAACATAATCGCATAATTTAAATAGTAGAAAAACCATCCAAAGTGCTGAGAAATATGGAAAAAAATAAGATTAATACTCATGTTGCGGTAATAATGGGAAGTCAGTCAGATTGGCCTACAATGAAAGAGGCAACTGTTTTACTAACTGAGTTAAAAATTAATTTTGAAACTAAGATCATATCAGCACATAGAACACCAGATCGATTATTTAAATACGGTACTATGGCTTTCGAACACGGCCTAAAAGTAATTATAGCTGGGGCAGGAGGAGCCGCCCATTTACCCGGTATGGTAGCTTCTAAGACTATAATCCCTGTAATAGGTGTACCAGTTAAAACAAATGCTTTATCAGGCCTTGATAGCTTATACTCTATCGTGCAGATGCCTCGTGGATATCCCGTGGCCACTATGGCTATCGGCTCAGCCGGCGCAGCAAATGCAGCTCTAATGGCAGCTTCTATTTTGGCATTAGAAAACGAAACGCTCCGCAAAATTTTGATCGATTGGAAATTAACATTAACTCAGTCAGTCCCTGATGAGCCAGAAAGAAAATGACATGCTCCAGCCAGTAGTGACAATTGGAATCTTAGGTGGCGGTCAACTAGCTAGAATGCTTGCCCTCGCAGCATCGAGGTTGGGCTACAAAACACATATTTATGATCCAAAAAGTGGATCACCGGCTTTTAAAGTGGCGTGTCAGCAAACAGTTGGTTCTTTCGATAATTATGTACTCTTGCAAACCTTCGCAAATAGTATCGATGTGCTTACTTATGAAACTGAAAATATCCCAATCTCAACACTTGAAAGCCTTGAAGATATAGTAACAATTTTTCCTCGAAAGAACGCCCTCTCAATCAGCCAAGATAGACTCCAAGAGAAAAAATTTTTTCAGAGTTTAAATTTAAAGACTGCTAAATTCGCGTCAGTAAAATCTTTTGATCATTTTACAGAAGCGCTTAGCCAAATTGGTGTCCCATCCATCTTGAAGACTTGCCGTGAGGGTTACGACGGAAAAGGTCAATTAAAGATTGAAGATTCTACACCAGAAGATGCGATTAGACGGCATCTAACCGATAAAGAATGCATATTAGAGAGTTTAGTAAATCTAGATACAGAGTTATCAGTTATCGTCGCCCGTAATACGGCTGGTGAGGTCGTTAGTTTTGATCCTGGAGAAAATTTACATAAGGCTGGGATCTTAAAGTCGACAACGGTACCTAGTAAAGTCACAAAATCAGTGCAAATGGACTCAGTTATTATTGCAGGCCAGATAGTAAACGCACTTGACTATGTTGGTGTGATGGGTGTTGAATTTTTCGTTGCTTCTGGCGGTGGACTGCTTGTCAATGAAATAGCTCCACGAGTACACAATTCAGGTCACTGGACCCAGAATGGATGTTCTATAGATCAATTTGAACAGCATATCAGAGCAATCATCGGCTCTAAACTTGGTAATGGTGAGCGCCACTCAAATGTAAAAATGGTGAATATTCTTGGCGATGAAATAAATAACTGTCAAGATATCACTGACGCCGCAATTCACATCTATGGAAAAGACGAGGTATTACCTGGCCGTAAAATGGGTCACATAAATTATTCTTCCCAAAAGAAGAACACTCTTTAGAGAAGATGGTGGCTTAAGCGCCACCATCTATTTTTTTGAAGTATTTCGTAAACCGTAGTTTACATCATACCTCCCATACCGCCCATGCCGCCCATATCAGGCATTGCTGGCCCAGAAGCACCTTTTGGCTCAGGCTTATCAGCTATCATTGCTTCAGTAGTGATAAGCAACCCTGCAATGGATGCAGCATCTTCAAGCGCAGTTCGGGTAACTTTTGCTGGATCAATTACACCATATTTGAACATGTCACCATATTCTTCTGTTTGTGCATTAAATCCAAAAGACAGATCATCAGATTCTCTGATTTTCCCCGCAACAACAGCACCATCAACTCCAGCATTTTCAGCTATCTGACGAAGAGGTGCCTCTAATGCACGCCGAACTATACTTATTCCAGCCTCTTGATCAGCATTATCTCCTTTAATTTTAGTCAAAGTCTTTGCAGCCTGAACAAGAGCAACACCACCACCAACAATTATACCTTCTTGAACCGCAGCTCTAGTTGCATTGAGCGCATCATCAACACGGTCTTTTCGTTCTTTAACTTCAACTTCAGTATTCCCACCAACGCGGATTACGGCAACACCACCAGCAAGCTTAGCTAATCTTTCTTGAAGTTTTTCTTTATCGTAGTCTGATGTCGTTTCTTCAATTTGCGCTTTGATTTGTGAAACACGTGCTTCAATCTCAGCTTTTTCACCAGCTCCATCAATTACCGTGGTCTCGTCCTTGGTAATTGTTACTTTCTTGGCAGTACCTAACATATCCATGGTAACGTTTTCTAATTTCATGCCAAGGTCTTCAGAGATCAATTGGCCACCTGTTAACACGGCTATATCTTGAAGCATTGCCTTACGACGATCACCAAAACCTGGAGCCTTCACTGCCGCTATTTTTAGACCACCACGAAGTTTATTAACCACTAAGGTTGCTAAAGCCTCCCCTTCAACATCTTCGGCAATAATCAGTAATGGTTTACCTGATTGAATTACTGTTTCCAACAAGGGAACCATTGGTTGTAGTGACGATAATTTCTTCTCATGAAGAAGAATTAGACAGTCTTCAAGATCGGCAATCATTTTATCAGCATTTGTTATAAAGTAAGGAGACAAATAACCACGATCAAATTGCATTCCTTCCACAACCTCAGTCTCAGTCTCAAGGCCTTTGTTTTCTTCAACAGTAATTACACCCTCGTTTCCAACTTTTTGCATTGCATCTGCAATCTGAGTACCTATCGCTGACTCTCCGTTAGCTGAAATCGTACCGACCTGAGCAACTTCGTCTGAGTCTTTTACTGGTCGAGACATTTTTCCAATCTCTGAGACGATTTTTTCAACCGCTGTATCGATCCCACGCTTCAAATCCATTGGATTCATTCCAGCAGCTACTGATTTCAAACCCTCGTGAACGATGGATTGAGCCAGTATTGTAGCTGTTGTCGTACCATCACCAGCAGTATCATTAGTTCGCGAGGCTACTTCTTTAACCATTTGTGCGCCCATGTTTTCAAACTTATCTTCTAGTTCAATTTCTTTAGCTACTGTCACACCATCTTTAGTTATTCTCGGTGCACCAAACGATTTATCGAGGACTACATTTCTACCCTTTGGGCCAAGTGTTGTCTTAACTGCATCAGCTAGCACATCGATACCACGTAACATTCTGTTTCTAGCATCTGTACTAAATTTAACTTCTTTAGCTGCCATTTTTAAGGCTCCTATAAAATATTATTCTTTAAAATATATTCTGATTTTCTTAAGTCTTAAGAAAGAATTCCTAATATATCGCTCTCTTTCATAATTAACATGTCTTCATCGTTAATTTTAACTTCTGTTCCAGACCATTTTCCAAACAAAACTTTATCTCCAGCTTTGATGTCCATTGGTATCCGCTTTCCAGACTCGTCTCTGGCTCCAGCTCCAGCTGAAACAACTTCACCTTCAGCAGGTTTTTCTTTTGCGGAATCAGGAATTATTAATCCACCAGCAGTTTTTTCTTCGCTCTCTAAACGACGAACCACTACGCGATCGTGCAAGGGTGTAAATGACATAGAGGATGCTCCTTTGAGTTTCCCATAATTGAGGTGGCTTTTAAAAACACTAGCACTCGCCACCGTTGAGTGCCAGCCGAATAGATATAGGTGTCCTGAATGCAAGTGTCAACTCGAAGCATTAATAAAAAGCACGTTTTTATAAAAAAAATTTTTAAGGTTGAATCTTTATCATATTCACGAATATAAATCAGCTATGTTAAACATACTAAATGACTTCAAGCAAGTTTCTGACCAGTACAAATGTGTCTTTTGTGATCTCTGGGGTTGCTTGCACAATGGAAAAGAAAGTTTTCAAAAAAGTCTTGACGCCCTGCTAAATTTTAAAAAAAACGGTGGAATAGTCATTTTACTTACCAATTCTCCAAGACCGAGTGAAACCGTAAAAAAACAAATAGAGCATTTAGGTATCGCTAAGTTCTATTTTGATGAAATCGTAACTTCTGGGGATGCAGCACAACTGGCACTGTTTTCAGGGGAGTTTGGTAAAAACATTTTTCATATTGGAACTAAGCATGATCTAAGCTTCTTTGAGATCCGTCCTAAACTACTTTCTACCCCAATCAACGTGAACCTTGTAGATATTTCAAAAGCCTCAAGTATAGTTTGTACTGGTTTATTTAACAACCTTGTTGAACAGCCTTCTGATTATGATGAAATTATTTTTGAAGGTATCTCAAGACAACTACCATTTTTATGCGCCAACCCAGACATTCAAGTAGATTTCGGGCATCAACGCCTCTGGTGTGCTGGTGCTATCGCTGAGAATTATGAAAAATCAGGTGGTACTTCTCTCTACTTTGGCAAACCACATAAACCTGTTTACGATTTAGCTCTAAAAAAACTGCATGAAATCAACCCAACCGTGAGTAAATCAGAAATTATTTGTATTGGCGACGGTATTTTAACAGATATTCTTGGTGGCATCTCCTATGGTTTGGATACGCTCTTTGTCACTGGAGGCCTATCCGACCAAGATACTGGAACCACAAATGGAGAACTCTCACCTAATGAAGAAAAACTGACTAGCTTCCTTCAAAAAGCGAATGTGATTCCAACCAATTCTATTGGATACTTGAGATAAAGAAAAAGTGTAGATCTTTAGGTTTTAAAATTCATTACCATATGTTAAATTTACTAGCAGTTAGGAAGATAAATAAAAATTGTTAATATAATTTCTATAATTAGGATTACCATTTAAAATTGGATTGATCTTGAAATGGGTTTCACTTAAACGAAGTTGTTAAGTAAGACACAAAGTTACTCAAGACTTTAAAGCTAATAATTTAATTAAGATTAAAAACCTACTAGGTTATATAATGAATATTTTCCAATATCGAAAAGCTGATAATTTTTTACTCAACGGAGTATCCGTGGCCATGGGAAACTTTGATGGATTACATCTTGGGCACAAGGCGGTGATTAATCTAGCAAAGCCTAAAGTTAAGTCAGGAAAGTTTGGGATCGTTACCTTTGAACCTCATCCAAGAGAGTTGTTTTTTCCCAAGGAAAAACCTTTTCGACTAATGACACAAGCTGCAAAAACAATTGGATTAAAACGCCTAGGACTAGATTTTTTAATAGAAATCCCATTTAACAAGGAAATTTCTACACTAACCCCAAAATTATTCGTAGAAAAAATTCTATTTGAATACTTCAATTTAAATCATATCGTGGTTGGTGCAGACTTCAAATTTGGGCGCAATCGAAAAGGAACAGCGCAAATGTTGAGAGAGCTTGGAAACTCTTTCGGTATTGATGTAACAATTGCGCCACTGGTGAAACATAAGGATCTTGAAATTTCATCTACAGCTATCCGTCAAACCTTAACAAACGGAGAACTTGAGAAAGCTGCTAAAATGCTAGGTGATTGGTATAGCATTGTAGGAATAGTATCAGAGGGTGACAAACGAGGTAGAACCCTGGGCTATCCCACAATAAATTTACATATGGAAAATCTGCACCTACCAAAATTTGGAGTTTACTCTTCTATTGTTGAAGTCCTAACCGGAACCCATAAAGGCTCATATGTATCAGTAGTATCAATTGGCGAGCGCCCGACTTATGGCAAAAACAAACCAAACCTAGAAGCTCATTTATTAGACTTTTCAGGGGATTTATACGGAGAAGATGTCTCAGTTTCTTTAACTGCCTTTCAAAGGCCTGAACTATTTTTCAGTACCTCTGAAGAATTAATTGCACAAATGAATATTGATTGCGAAATTACAAAAAAAAATATCCAAAGTATAAGTGCCCATGACAAAAAAAATGCGTAGTAAGTTTTGGGAGACCATACCGCTCGGTGAATTAAGCCCAATTGAATGGGAAGCTCTATGTGATGGTTGTGGGAAATGTTGTTTAATCAAATTGGAAGATGAGACAGAGTCTAAAGTAGTATACACAACTATTGCCTGTAGGTTATTTGACGATACTACTTGTAAGTGTGGAAATTATAATATCCGAAAAAAACTAGTCAGTGATTGTGTAATTATCACAAATGATAGTTTGAGACATTCTTCTAGCTGGATGCCAAGTACTTGTGCTTATAGACTAATACATGAAGGTAAAAAACTCAAGAAGTGGCATCATCTGATTTCAGGAAGTTACGAAACCGTTCACAACAGTGGAGTTTCTGTGAGAAACTCCACTATTTCTGAATTTGATATACCAGAAGAAAATTGGGAGGAGTATATTTCTGATGAGTGTTGAATTCTCAAAGTAAATATATGTTGGAAAGATAAGATCTAATAAAATAAAAAAGAGAAGTATAATTATTTAATGCTTTAATAATAGGTAATAACTTGTTAAAAATTTTTTAAATTTAATTACAATTATTTTAACATCAGTCCTAGATAACTAAGACTAAGTGACTAATTAAATGTAGTAGAGTTACTTAAACTCTGAAAGAAGAGAAAAAATATGGATGGAACTGAGCAACCCAAATTAATTGCTGGCAATTCAAATATGACCCTAGCAAAGGGTATTGTAAAACGAATGTCCATTCATAGAGGAACGAGAGTCAATCTTGTCAATGCAAGAGTCGAGCGTTTCAGTGACCAGGAAATATTTGTAGAGGTGTTTGAAAATGTTCGGGGTGAGGATATGTTCATAATACAGTCGACATCAAACCCTGCAAATGACAATCTTTTAGAACTTTTGATAATCACTGACGCTTTACGAAGATCAAGTGCAAGGAGAATAACCGCTGTAATCCCCTATTTTGGATATGCTCGTCAAGATCGAAGAACAAAAGCTCGCACACCGATAAGCGCAAAACTAATCGCAAACCTTTTAACTGAGGCCGGTATTGAAAGAATTTTGACACTAGATTTACATGCGGCTCAAATTCAAGGTTTCTTTGATATTCCAGTCGATAATTTGTATGCATCACCAATATTTGCATTGGACGCTCGGCACCATTTCAAAGATCTATCAAAGGTGATGGTAGTATCCCCAGACGTTGGAGGTGTAGCCCGAGCCAGGGAATTAGCAGAAAGAATTGATGCTGACCTAGCGATAGTCGATAAGCGCAGATCAGCCCCAGGAGAAGTATCACAAATGACTATAATAGGAGAGGTGAATAATCGTATCTGTTTAATAGTCGATGATATTTGTGACACTGCAGGAACCCTAGTAAAGGCTGCTGACCTTTTATTAAGCAAAGGGGCTCTCGAAGTCCATGCTTACATAACACATGGTGTTTTGTCAGGTGCGGCGGTCAAGAGAATTACATCCTCGAGCCTAAAGTCACTAGTAGTTACTGACTCCATAGAAGCCACAGAGGAGGTAAAAGCGAGCCCTAAGATACGTTCAGTAGCAACCGCACCAATGTTAGCACAAGCTATGCTGAATATCGCTCACGGCCGGTCTGTTTCTTCATTATTTGATGATGAAACCCTTGGACCAATTTACGAAGCTTTTTATCCAGAATGATTCCTGGTATTCTTAAACTTTCATTGCTCGTGAGAGTGGTAATATAGTTAATACTAACAAGAAACCAGCAAATATAAATGGAAACCCAGGGGCGTAAGGTATGCCGTTTCCTAAGGTAAACACTGTAAACAGCCCAGACATTAAAAGAGGGCTGATTATTGATGTGACCGCTGACAGACTGCTTAAAACTCCTTGGAGTTCACCCTGTTGATCGTTAGAAACACTGTTAGAAAGAAAACTACCCAATGTGGGTGTTAATAGTTCTGATAAAGCTGAAAAAGGAATTATACAAAACACAATCCATCCCTCCGTAACTAATCCCATACTTATCAACGCAAAGGAGCCTATCAATAAAGAGGCTGTGGTTATAAATCGGCCGCTAAACAGAGATATACTTCGTAACCTTATTAGAAAACCTTGAACAAACGCAATTCCAAGGCCGTAGCAGGCTAAAGAAATACCAATCATTCCTGAGCTCCATCCAAAGACCTCTTTTCCCCAATAACTCCATATTGCAGGATACACCCAATGCGCTACGGATATGATAAAAAAACAGATCAGTGGGATCCGCAATTTTTTGAATAAAAATGCTCTCCAAATCGTCAGGAATGGGTTTGCAGACATTAATTTAAACGGTCTTCGGTTTTCAAAACCCAGGGACTCTGGAAGAACAAAATAACCAAGAATAAAATTGAAAGCTGTCAGTATCGCTGACAAAAAAAATGGAGCTCGAGATGAAAACTCGCCTAATATGCCTCCAAGGGCTGGGCCCATTATAAAGCCTACTCCAAATGCCGCACCGATTATCCCAAAATTTTTTGTACGCTCACTTGGTGCAGATATATCAGCTAGATAAGCTGTTGCCGTAGGAACCGTTCCTCCAGCAACTCCAGCAACTACTCTACCAACAATTAATACCCAAAGAGTTTGAGAGAATCCCAGAATTAGGTAATCAATGGATAAAGCCAATAGTGCTATGAGAATAATCTTACGCCTACCTATCGCATCAGAAGCACTTCCTATGACAGGAGAACACAAAAACTGCATAATGGCATACGAAGTCGAAAGAATACCCCCCCATAGTGCTGCTTCAGATACCGAAGTTATCCCAAG
>Ga0209223_10000828_pt1 | contig 35337 bp, 36 predicted proteins | sample COG_06_FD_184750 | JGI IMG/M metagenome (GOLD analysis project Ga0209223, IMG submission 184750) | Pelagic Microbial community sample from North Sea - COGITO 998_met_06 (SPAdes) (version 2) | ecosystem: Environmental > Aquatic > Marine > Neritic zone/Coastal water | place: Helgoland, sampling...
AATTATAGAATCATAAAATAGAATATCAGTTTCAGCTAAAGATCTTCCAAATTCTGCCATTACTAGTTTAAATTTTGATATGCCAAATGATGTGGTGAGTTATGCTGAGTTAGCTCCAGAACTTGGTTACGAAATTGAAATGAAAAGTTGGGACTTTTTTGAATTTGAATTAGATTATGAAAGAAATGATAATCAATATTTCGCAACAAACGGTAGGAAGTTAGAATCTAGTAAAACAGAAAAGGATGGTTGGGGAAATAAAAAAGACATGAACTCTAAAAAGAAAAAAAGAGGACCTTGTTTTAAATTTGTTTATCCAATTTCTTACACCATGAGTGATGGCTCAGTAATTTCTGGTAACGATAGAAAAGAAATTCATGCTGCTATGAAAGCATACTTTGAAATAAATGGAAAATCTAAAGAAAACAAACCTGTTTTAAATCTACCAGTGCAAATTTTGGTACTTGATGACGACAAAAATGAAATTACAAAAGATATTGCTGATAATGAGGGATTAAAATCTCTTTGGAGTCATTGTAGAGGAAATAAAAAAGGGAAGGGTAAAAACGATAGAAAAGGCTAGAAATACAATTCAAATCAATAAGATAAGCTCCAAATTGGGGCTTATTTTTTTTCAAAAACTGAAAACACTATTCATGGAACATATTTCAAAGTCACAAATAGATAAAATGGAGAAGATTTACAGATTAAATCTCATAAATAGCTGTACTGGATATAAATCTGCTAATTTAATTGGAACCTATTCAAACGAGGGTGTGCAAAATTTAGCTGTATTTAGTTCTGTCACACATCTTGGAAGTAATCCAGCATTACTGAGCTTTATTGTGCGTCCTACTATTGTTCCAAGAGATACTTACAAAAATATCCTTTGCAATAAGTTTTTTACAGTCAACCATATCCATCTTGAGGATATTGAGGATGCTCACCATACTTCAGCTAGATATCCTGCTAATATTTCTGAATTTGATGTAACTAAATTTGAATCGGAATTTTTGCATGAATTTCCAGCGCCTTTTGTTAAAAGCTCAAAAGTAAAATTAGGCTGTGAGTTTTTAAATAAATACGAGATAAAAGAAAATGATACGCTATTAATGATTGCAGAAATAAAAGATATCTATTTTGAAAAAGATATGCTAACTGAGGATGGTTGGTTGCAATTAGAAAAAGCAAAAACAGTTACAATCAATGGATTGGATGGTTATGCACTCCCATCATTAATTGATAGATTCCAATATGCTAAGCCTAAAAAATGAATGAATTTATTAATAAAGATATTTTAGAATATGTTGAATCTAACTCCCAACTAGAACCTACATTACTTAAAGAATTAAATAGAGAAACTCATCTTAAAATTCTAAATCCTAGAATGTTGAGTGGAAGTTATCAAGGAAGAATTTTATCAATGATATCAAAAATTATAAAACCAAAAAGGGTATTAGAAATTGGAACCTACACTGGTTATTCGGCTTTATGTATTGCTGAGGGATTAGATATAAAAGGAGTCATTGATACAATTGATATTAATGAAGAACTTCAGGAAATTCAAAATAAATTTTTTAAAAAATCAGGATTTGCAAATAAAATAAATCAACACATTGGAAATGCATTGGAGGTTATCCCTAAAATCAAGAGGAAATTTGATTTAGTATTTCTGGATGCAGACAAAGAAAATTATATTAATTATTTTGAATTGGTAATAGATAAAATTAATGCAGGAGGGATTTTAATTTCAGATAACGTATTGTGGAGTGGAAAAGTTGTCGATAATAAGAAAAAAGATATAATAACTAAAAAATTAATTGAGTTTAATAATTTAATCAATAATGATAAAAGAATAGAAACAGTCATTTTCCCAGTGAGAGATGGCTTATCTATTAGTAGAAAAATCTAAAGATTTCTTTTAATTGAGCCTCCCAAATCTTCAATATTTTCTTTTACATTATCAATATCTTTTTTTAATGATTCGGTGTCGATACCTTTTGTCTTAGCACTTTTCTTAATTTCACTTTTAACTTCTTCAGTGGCATCTTTAACAGCTCTAATTCCTTTTCCCAAACCTTTAGATATTTCTGGAATTTTATCTGCGCCAAAAACCAATAAAACAATCAGACCAATAAAAAGAATTTCGGGACCACTAATGAACAATAACATATATATATTATTTAATTAACCTTTTATTTTTTCTTTAAAGTTTTCAAAATCTGATTTCTCTTCTTTTTTTGGCCAAGAGTTATTTGATGTATCAATATCTGCAGTTTCTAAATCTGGGTCTAAACTTATATTAATAATTTTCTTATTTGAAGTTACTACTTTACTTACTAGATTATCATTTTTTCTCCAAACTTGAACAGGATATTTAATTCGCTCTTTTGATCCATCTTCATATTCATATTCAACAATTATTGGCATTACTAACCCTCCAGGCTTATCAAAAATTATTTCATAAAAATATTTGGGGATTTTCAAATTTTTTATTTCCTCGTTTGTGTAATTTTCATTTAGATAGTTATTCAAAAGTTTGGAGTTTTCTAAAGGATTTCCATCTTTTATGTTTTCAGAGTCATTTTCAAAATTTTCAAAATGAACCAGTGGTCTTAGTCTACTCCACCCATTATCCTTCATCAATTGTTGCATTTCAACACTTGGTCCTGTAGATACATATAACTGTTTAACCTCCTTAATTCCTATATCTACATAATCTGTAGTATAAAACCACCCTCTCCAAAACCAATCTAAATCTACAGCAGAAGCATCTTCCATTGTTCTAAAGAAATCTTCTGGTGTTGGGTGTTTAAACATCCACCTTTTAGAAAATGTTTTAAAAGCATGGTCAAACAATTCCTTACCCATGACTGTTTCTCTTAAAATATTTAGTGCTGTTGCTGGCTTTCCGTAGGCATTTGGACCTAGACTGTAAACATTTTCAGGATTGCTCATAATTGGAGCCAAATTATTTTGATCAACACTCATATAGTTTACTATATCTTTTGCTTCACCCCTTCTAGAGGGGTATTTTTTTAATGGATAAATGATTTCCGGTTTATCTCTTCCTAATTTTTGTTCTGTTACGTATTGAACAAAAGTATTAATTCCTTCGTCCATCCATGCCCACTGACGTTCGTCGCTGTTTACAATCATTGGAAAAAAATTATGACCAATCTCATGAATTATTACACCAATCATTCCATATTTGACCCTGTCAGAATAGGATCCATCAATGTTTGGTCTTCCAAAATTAAAACAGATCATAGGGTACTCCATTCCTATTTGGGCAGCATGAACAGAAATCGCTTTATGATAAGGATAATCAAAAGTGTAATCGGAATATGTTTTTAAAGTCTCCGCTACAACAACCGTTGAGTAATCTTCCCAAAGAGGATTTCCTTCTCTTGGGTACATAGATACAGCCATTACATCTCTCTCACCAATCTTTACTGCCATCATATCCCATATGTACTTTCTTGATGATGCAAAAGCAAAGTCTCTAACGTTTTGAGCTTTAAAATGCCAAGTTTTTTTATTATTGGAAAAAGTTTTTTCCGCCTCTTCAGCTTCACTTTGAGTTACAATCATAACTGGCTTATCGTAAGATTTTTTTGCTTTATTAAATCTTTTCAACATTTCCTTAGAAAAAACATCTTTTCTATTTTGAAGTTCTCCAGTAGCATCTAAAATATGATCAGAGGGAACAGTGATTTTAACATCATAATTTCCAAATGGTAATGCAAATTCACCATCTCCCCAAAATTGATAATTTTGCCAACCTTCCACTTCGTTATAAACAGCCATTCTAGGAAAGAATTGCGCTATTATATAAGCTCGATTACTATCGCTTGGAAAAGATTCATAACCAGATCTACCATCTTGGTTTACATGATCTTGAATGTTATACCACCATTTAATGGAAAAAGAAAAATTATCTCCACTTTTTAAAGGTTCTGGTAAATCTACTCTCATCATAGTTTGATTTATGATGTATGAAAGAGGTTTTCCATTTTCATTTTTAACATATTCAATATTAAAACAACCATCAAATGGGTCATTTAAAAAATCTTTTGTAAAATCAGCAGGTGGATAAGCTAAACGAACACTACTTCCATCTTTTTCTAATGAAGGAGAATCTTTTTTTCTTACATTTTGATCTAATTGAACCCATAAATACTCTAAATCATCTGGTGAATTATTTGTATAAGTAATGCTTTCACTTCCATATATTTTTTTGTTCTTATCATCTAATTCAATATCCATCTTATAGTCTGCTTGTTGTTGATAATAAGCAGGCCCAGGAGCACCTGCAGCAGTTCTGAACATATTAGGGGATGAAAATTCCTGATACAATTGTCTAAATTTGTTTGTATTAATATGACCCTTTTCACTTGACTGTATAGGGTTTTGTTGGGAAAATCCTGAGAAGGAAATTAAAATAAAGAGTAAAGCTAATTTAATGTGGGTAATTTTCATTTTAAATTTAATTTTTAGCGATAAATTTAATCAAAAAGTTTAGAATTCAAATGAAGATATAAAACTATCTTTTCTAGTTATAAAACTTCTACTTTTATTATCTTTTTTCAAATGAATGATGTTTTGTTGCTCATCAAATAAATCAAATAAAATAGTGTTTTGTAGTTTTAAAGAACTGAATGATGATAAATTTTCCAATTCTAAATAAAACGTAAACATTTCATCATTTTCTTCATAACCTAAATAAATTAACCCTTGTTTTTTATCATCAAAATGTATTATTAGATTAGACAATAAATATTCAGAAATTTTTGATTTAATTTTTCTAGAATCCCTCTCTAGTTTATTTTCTAAATCAAGCCCGTATTTATGACTAATTAATTTTATAAAATCATCTTTAAAAATTTTTAGCGTAATTTGAAGAGAGGCAGAATCTTTATTAAAATCAAATAAACTAGTGCTCACATAATACTTATGAGAGTTGAGTCCAAGAATAATAAATAGTGTTACTAAAAAACTAATTTTTTTCATTGCTTATAGAATTGTAATAATCATTAAAAGAATTTAAAACAAGTGAATGATTTGATGATCTAAAATTCTCTTCAATATCACTGTTTTCCAAAGCACCTAAAACAAATTCATATACTTCATTTTCATTAAGATTATAATTTTTCATAAAAAAAGCAACACCATAAAACTCAATTGCTTGAAAAACTGCATTAAACTGTTTATCTAATATTCTTTTACTCTTAAGATTATCGTAATAACCTGAAAGTTTTTTATAAACTCCTTCAATATCTAAAGGCATTATGGGAAGAAGAAGAATATTAAGAATAATTTGAGCGTCATTTTTATATACAATTCTTTCAGCTCTTTCTCCTTTAAATCCTGGTACGCCAACATCATCAAAATTTATAGGATTTTTAACACCTGAATCTTTTATGTCATTTAACAAATTTCCAGTTAAATTGTGGGGTTTTACTACAACGTTATCTAATTGATTTATAAAAGGTTCTACATAGACCTTAACCTGGTCCTGTTCAAAAACTTTAGGATTTACTACAATTATGTGAGGCTTTATTTGGATTGAAGAAATAATTATTGTGTCATTTTTTTTAACTCCTATTACAAACAATCCGTTCTCATTTGTAATTGATTTTGCTCCACTGTTCTTATTTATTATGTGAATTCCGCTTAAATTTAAAGAGTCACTTACAACTTCCCCTTTAAATGATTTATACTCCTCATTTGTTTGGGAAAAAATAATTTGTAATCCTATAAAAAAAAAGGAAAAAATTAATTTAGCTTCTTTTAAGTATTTTTCTGAATTTGTCACTTTGTTTAACTAAAAAATCAATTAATTGAAACTCATTACTTTTTTTAAGTAAAAATTTTGAAGGAAACTTCTCGTCACAAAACAATAAAAATTCTGAAATATTTTCTTTTGGTATTCCTAAATTCGTTATAAAAAAATTATCATCATAAACCTCTCTTATCAAATTACTAGGTTTATAAGATAAACTTTTAGGTTCAGAATCTTTTGAATTAGATTTAGCAATAGCTTTGTATAAGTTAATAAAGTTAAGTCCATTATTAAATCTACCGGCTTTTAAAATTTGATTTTCGATTTTTGTTGATTTATCAAAACTATAATCTATTTTTTTAAATTCTTCTTCTTTTAAATCAATAAATTTTTCGGTGTTCTCAGGTCCTACAACTACTTCATCTAATTCTCTCACTTTTTCATTTACGTCAATTACAATTCTACTTTTTTGTAATATTTCTTTGTTAATAACTAAGGATCTTATTTGATATTGAACAGAGGAAAAAATCAATCTATCGTTAAGCTTTACTTTAATTTCAAACTCCCCGTCTTCATTTGTAGTGGTTGCTTCCTGAGTAGTATTATTAACTACATTGGCTGAAATAACATTACTGTCACGATATAAAACTTTTCCTTTAACCCAAGTTCTATAATTAGATTGAGAAAAAGTTAAATTAGAAATGAAAAGAAATAAAAAAAAATTTAAAAAATATTTCATTAATAAAAATTAATAGAGCGAGAGACCGGGTTCGAACCGGCGACCATCAGCTTGGAAGGCTGACGCTCTACCAACTGAGCTACTCTCGCTTAACTACAAATATAATATTATTGATTTATTATAAAATATTTGACTAACTAAAAATTATATTATTAAATTTATAAATCATGGATATTCTTTTAAAAAAAGTAAGTTCAAGTGAATTACTTGACATAAGGAGTAAAGTATTAAGAAATAATGCCAGTCATGAAAATTGTAAATTTAATGGAGATAATAAAAAAAGCTCTATTCATATTGGTGCATTTATAAACGATAAAATTATTGGAGGTATATCAATAATAAAAAATAATTCTAATTATAAAGAATTAAAAAACTGTTACCAATTAAGAGGGATGTGTGTGTTAGATAGTTTTCAAAACAACGGAGTTGGAAATAAAATATTAAAAGAGGCCGAAAAAGAATGTAAGAATTTAAACATAATTAATATTTGGATGAATGCTAGAATAAAAGCAGCTCCGTTTTATTTAAGATCAAAATATATAGATTTAGGCATTCGTTATGATATTAAAGATATAGGCTTACATTGTTTTTTATACAAAGAATTAAAATGAATTTAAAATCATCTATATTATTATTTTTATCAATTTGTAATTTTAATTTTTCTCAAAAAAATATGAATTTAGACATTCTTCAAGGGATTAAAAATCCAAATTTAGTTGGCGACACAATTAAGCTTGAAAAAAACACCTATAATGCTTTTAAAAAAATGAAGAATGCTGCAAAAAAAGAGGGAGTAAATTTAAAAATTGTATCTGCTTACAGAGGGTACGAAAGACAAAAGTTTATCTGGAATAAAAAATTTAAAAAATTTACCAAAGAAAATTCTTTGACACCAACTCAAGCTATTCACGAAATCATAAGATTTTCCACAATACCTGGAACATCTAGGCATCACTGGGGAACAGAAGTAGATATTATTGATGAAAATTATTCTGATGAAGATAATGTTTTGATTAGTAGTAAATTTGAAAAAGGAGGCATCTTTTTCAAAATTAAAAATTGGCTTAGTTTAAATTCTAAAAAATTTGGATTTTACCTGACCTATAATAATGATCCTAAAAGGAAAGGGTTCGAGTACGAACCTTGGCATTATAGTTATGCGCCTGTTTCAAAAAAAATGCTTTCAATGTTTATTAAGTCAGATTTAAAAAAACTTTTAGTAAAAGATGAAATTTATGGGTCTGAATTTTTTACTGATGATTTTATTGAAAAGTATAAAAATGAATATATATTAGACATTAATCCATATTTAAAATAATTAATACCTTCAACTATAATTATATTTGTTCTGATAAAAAATTTATCTTTTGAAAATTTCTAAAAAAGTTATTTTAATGATACTAGATGGATGGGGTATTGCTAGTGATCCTAACGTTTCAGCCATAGATAATGCAAAAACTTCATATATTGATTCTCTTTACAAAAATTATCCATCAGCCAAACTTACTACTTTTGGGAAAAGTGTAGGCCTTCCAGAGGGCCAAATGGGAAATAGTGAGGTTGGGCATATGAATTTGGGTGCTGGCAGGGTAGTTAATCAAGAATTAGCAAAAATCAATCTAGCACTAAAAGAAAATTCATTTCATAATCAATTGAATCTAAGTAATTGTTTAAAATCAGTTCAAAACTCAGATAAAAAACTACACTTAATAGGCTTACTATCTGATGGAGGAGTACATTCCCACATAAATCATTTAGAGGGTTTACTTGATATTTGTGAAAAAATGGAGATTCGAAATGTATACATTCATGCATTTACTGATGGAAGAGATGTAGATCCTAAATCTGGTTTAAGTTTTGTTAAAAGGATAAATAATAAAATAAAAAACTCTGGAGCAAAAATATCTACTTTAATTGGTAGGTACTATGCAATGGATAGGGACAACAGATGGGAAAGAATTAAAAAATCTTATGATCTTTTAACAAAAGGAACGGGAAAGAAATCTAACAACATTGAAAATGCTATCCAGCAATCCTACGATAATGGAATTACTGATGAATTTATTGAACCTATTTTTATAACTGATAAGAATGGTTATTCAGACGGAATCATTAAAAATGAAGACCATGTCCTTTTTTTTAATTTCAGAACTGATAGGGGAAGACAATTGACAAAAGCATTAACTCAAGAAGATTTTCCTGATTTTAAAATGAAAAAATTAAAATTAAAATTTCTGACAATGACAAATTATGATGAGTCTTTTAAGGATATCAAAGTCATTTACGATACACATAACATTATAGATACTTTAGGGGAGGTGTTAGAAAAAAACAATAAATATCAAATTAGAATCGCTGAAACAGAAAAATACCCCCACGTTACATTTTTTTTCAACGGCGGACGAGAAAAACCTTTTAAAAATGAAAAAAGAATTTTGTGTCCATCTCCAAAAGTTGCTACTTATGATCTGAAACCTGAAATGAGTGCATATGAAGTCAAAGATTCAATTTTGAAGGAAATAAATAAAAAAAAATCAGACTTTATTTGTTTGAACTTTGCTAATCCAGATATGGTTGGTCATACAGGAAATATTGTAGCAGCAATTAAGGCTTGTGAAGTAGTGGACTACTGCTCTGGTGAAATTATTGAAAATGCAATTAAAAATGAATATTCAATAATTGTAATTTCTGATCATGGAAATTGTGATATAATGAAAAACTCTGATGGATCCCCTAATACAGCTCATACAACTAATATGGTTCCTATAATTATTGTTGATAAACAAATAAATAAGGTAAGTGATGGAATATTAGGAGATATTGCACCAACTATCCTAGATTTAATGAACATTGATAAGCCTAAATTGATGACCGGAAAATCCTTAATAAATTGATATGAAAAAAATAATGATTTTATTGAGCATATTTTTATTGTTTTCTTGTAAATCAAAAACAACCGAATCTAAAAAAAATACTAAAACAGAAATTGAAAATGAAGAAGATTACGTTGATATTTTGGGAATATTTGATAGGGATGAGTTAATTTACGATCCTCATGCTAAATGGTTTAAGGAAAATTATGACAATTATCAAATAGATGAACCAACTGCGAAAAAAATTCAACCATTAATTAAAGATATTGAAATCACAATTTTTATGGGCACGTGGTGCAGTGACAGCAGAAGAGACTCTCCTGCTTTTTTTAAATTAATGGATTTTCTTAATGTCAAGAACAAAAAATTAAAGTTGATTGCAATGTCATTAGAAAAAAATACGCCAGATAGTCTTGAAAAAGGTTTAGAGATTTACAACATACCTACATTCATATTCAAAAAAGATGGCAAGGAAATTAATAGAATTGTTGAATTTCCAATTGAAACTTTGGAAAAAGATATCTTCAACATTTTAAGTGGAGAAGATTATAAAAATGCTTATGCAGATTTTTAATAATGAGTTTATTTAAATCAAAGGAGGAAATAGAGTTAATAAGAGAAAGTGCCTTAATAGTGTCTAAAACTTTAGGAATGTTAGCTAAAGAAATAAAGCCTGGTATAAACACTCTTTATCTTGATTCATTAGCAGAAACCTTCATCAGAGACCACAACGCCTCTCCAGGTTTCTTGGGATTATATGATTTCCCTAATACATTGTGTGTTAGCCCGAATTCCCAAGTTGTTCACGGAATTCCTAATAAGGAAGAAATTAAAGACGGTGATATTTTGTCAATTGATTGTGGTGTTTTAAAAAATGGTTATTATGGTGATCATGCTTATACTTTTGAAGTAGGAGAAGTTAGTGAGGATATCAAAAAATTATTAAAAGTTGCTAAAGAATCTCTTTACTTAGGAGTCTCTGAATTTAAAAAAGACAACAGAGTTGGAGATGTTGGTTATGCCATTCAAAAACATAATGAGTCAAACGGATATGGAGTGGTAAAAGAATTAGTTGGACATGGGTTGGGAAAAAAAATGCATGAAAAACCAGAAATGCCTAATTATGGAAGAAGAGGATCTGGGAAGAAATTTAATAATGGAATGGTAGTAGCTATAGAACCAATGATTAATTTAGGTACTCATAAAATAAATCAATTAAAAGATGGTTGGACAATACTTACTGCTGACAACCTGCCTAGTGTACATTTTGAACATAATGTGGCAATTATTGACGGAAAACCTAACTTACTTTCAACATTTCATTATGTTTATCAATCATTAGGAATTAGAAGTGATGAAGAAAATCAATTTAAATAAATAGAATTTGAATTGGTTCATAAAAATTATAATAAATAAAATTCCTAGACCTTATTTGATTTTTTGGAGCAGGATATTTAGACCACTTATTGATTTATACTTTCGTGGAAATAGGTTTTATGACCCCATTAACAAAAAATCTTACAGAAAGTTTTTACCATATGGATACGTAAATCAAAGATCCAATGCATTAAGTCCAGGAACTTTATCTTTGGAAAGACATAGATTATTATGGCTTTATTTACAAAATGAAACAGATTTTTTTAGTTCTAAAATAAAAATTTTACACATTGCTCCAGAACAAGCTTTTTTTAAATTTCTAAAGTCATTAAACAACAAAAATTACATAACGTTTGATTTAAATTCTCCGCTAGCAGATGTAAAAGGAGATATCTGTAAAATGCCATTTGAGGATAATTTTTTTGATTTGGTTCTTTGTAATCATGTTTTGGAGCATGTTGATGACGATAATAAAGCAATGCAAGAACTATATAGGGTTTTAAATAAAAACGGAACAGCCATATTACAAGTGCCTATAGATTTAGAAAGAAATGAAACTTTTGAAGATGTTAATGTAAAGACAAGACAAGAGAGGATGGAAAAATTTGGACAATATGATCACCTAAGAATATATGGCTCAGATTATTTTAAAAAACTTGAAAAAATTGGTTTTCATGTTGAGCAAAACCGGTATGCCACTAAATTTAGTAAAAATGAAATAAAAAAATACGGAATTGTAGAAAACGAAATTATACCAATATGTAAAAAAATTAATTTAAAATTAACCTCTCAAATCCCTTTGTTTTATACACTTTAACATCATTATTTTTGTCATAATAAACAATCATTACATCAATATTTTCTAGAGAAGATATTAACTCTACAGACTTTTCCAATGGCATAGCCATAAAGGAAGTTGCATAAGCATCAGCTGTAATACAATCTTGTGCAACAACAGAACTACCTAAAATATTCGTGCTAAATGCATTTCCATTTTTTGGATTAATTGTGTGAACAATTTTTTTTCCACTTTCTTTATCAATTAAATATTTTCTGTAATTTCCAGACGAAGCTAACGACCTATTGTTGAGCTCTATTCTGGTAATCAGATTATTTGATTTAAGATTAGTAGGATCTATAATTCCTACTCTCCATGGGGAATTTGTGACCTGATTGTTACCACTTGCAACCATTTCACCGCCAATTTCAACTAAATGATTATTTATGTTATTATTTTTGAGCATTTTAGAGATGACATCTACGCAATATCCTTTAGCAATTGCATTAAAGTCCAAGTAAATCTCTTTACTTTCTTTAAAGACCAAGTTATTTTTCATTGATACTTTTTCAAATCCAGTGAATTTTAGTAAACTATCAATATTAACAAAACTTTTTATATCATTTTCAGAACCTAAGCCATAAGCATTAACTAAAAGACCGATTGTAGGATCAAAAAAACCATCTGTTGATTTCCAAATAATTTTTGATTTATTAAAAACTTTTTCAAAATGGTAATCTACTTTGATAGAATCTATTCCCCTATTTATTTTTGATATATCAGAGTTTTTAATATAAGTAGACATCGATTGATTGATTTCAACAAATATTGAATCAGTCAAATAATCTATATTTTTAAGAGGTTTATTAGCGCTATATAAAATCTTAAATGAAGTTCCCAAGGCTTTACCAGAATGTGAATAAATAGTGGGTCTGTATTCATTTGAACAACTAATGAACAATAAAACAAAAAATATACTAGCTAATTTTTTCAATTCCGTTAAAATTAACAACATAATCTGAATCTTTAAAAATTGGAAGTTCATAATTTTCAGAATTAGCCAAACCTACTCCTGCAAAAAAAAGAGAAGCATTAAACTTTTTAGCATGTTCTTTTAACTGATCTATCTTATAAATTTCTACTTTATTTGGATTATCAGGGTATAAAACAGCTTTAACAACTATAAAAAATAATTTTTTATTTTTAAGACATACAAACTGAGGATCTTTTTTTAGTTTACTATTAACAGATAAAAATTCGAAATTATCTTTTTCAAGATCTTTTCCCACTAAATTCATCGCAAGTTGATGTAACTCTAATTCGCTAAGTGGCTTTGGGAGAATGTTATCCACCAAAATCATCAAATCTGACATTCTCTGGTGGAACACCAAAGTCATCAGCCATTTTTTCTATGGCTTGATTCATCAATGGAGGTCCACAAAAATATACTTCAATATCCTCTGGAGTTTCGTGATGTGTTAAATAATTGTCAATAAGAGTTTGGTGAACAAAACCTACAAAACCATCTCCTTCACCTTCCAAACTTTCTTTAACTTTCCATTCATCCTCTTTACTAGGTTCTGAAAGAGCTACGTGGAATTTGAAATTAGGAAAATCTTTTTCTAAAGCTTTGAAATGATCCATATAAAAAAGCTCTCTTTTAGATCTTCCACCGTACCAAAAATTAACTTTTCTTCCAGTCTTTAAAGTTCTAAAAAGATGATATAAATGAGATCTCATTGGGGCCATTCCAGCTCCACCTCCTACATACAACATTTCTGATTCAGAATGATTTATAAAAAACTCTCCATAAGGTCCTGAAATAATTACTTTATCACCTGGTTTTTTTGAAAATATATAGGATGATGCTATTCCAGGATTTACATCCATCCATCCATTAATATTTCTATCCCAAGGTGGAGTAGCAATTCTTACATTAAGCATTACTTGAGTTCCCTCTGCTGGGTATGAGGCCATTGAATAAGCCCTTTCAACCAGTTCTGGGTTTTTCATTTTTAAATCCCATAGTTTAAACTTATCCCATTCAAGATTAAATTTTTGTGGATCATCTGGATGTTCATCTGGATGAGCACTTATATCCATGTCTTTGTAATCAATTTCACATTCAGGAATTTCAATTTGAATGTACCCTCCTGCTTTATAACCCATATCTTCTGGGATTTCTACAACAAACTCTTTAATAAAAGAAGCAACATTCCAATTTCTTACAACAGTTGCTTCCCATTTTTTTATTCCAAAAACTTCTTCAGGAACTTCAATTACCATATTTTCTTTAACTTTAACCTGACATCCAAGTCTCCAACCCTCGGCAATTTCTTTTCTGCTAAAATGAGGTGCCTCAGTTGGAAGAATTTCACCTCCACCCTCTTTAATTACACATTTACATTGAATACAGGTTCCTCCTCCTCCACAAGCTGAAGGTAAAAATATTTTATTGTTTCCAAGGGTTGACAATAAAGTTCCACCAGAGGATACCTCAACTTCATTTTCTCCGTTGACCATTAGAGTAACTGGCCCAGATGGAATTAATTTAGCCTTTACTCCTAAGAGCATTCCTACTAAAAGAAATAAAACAAATGCAAAAGCAATGATACTAAATAAAATATATGTTGTTACTGTCATAATAATTATAAATCAATTCCCATAAAACTCATAAAACCAATAGCCATTAGTCCTGTTATAATAAATGTAATACCCAAACCTCTAAGTGGTGCAGGAACATTTGAATAAGCAATTTTCTCTCTAATAGCAGCAATACCAACGATCGCCAAAAGCCAACCGATTCCTGATCCAAATCCATAAATAGCAGATTCTGTTATACCAGAAAAATCTTTTATTTGCATAAACAAAGATCCTCCTAAAATTGCGCAGTTTACTGCAATTAAAGGAAGAAAAATTCCCAATGCACCATATAAAGCAGGAGAAAATTTCTCAACAATCATTTCTACTAATTGAACCATTGATGCTATTACAGCTATAAACATAATAAAACTCAAAAAGCTTAAATCTATTTGATCATATTGAGGACCAATCCATTTGAGAGCTCCTGGTTGTAAAACATATTGGTCAATTAAAAAGTTTAAAGGAACAGTTATAGTTAAAACAAAAATTACTGCAAAACCTAAGCCAACTGCAGTTTTGACTGTTTTTGAAACAGCTAAATAAGAACACATTCCTAAAAAATATGCAAAAATCATATTTTCAATAAAAATACTTTTTATAAATAAATTAGCATATTCTAACATATCATATATTTAAAAGTTATCCTTTTTCTATTAGTTTTCTATTTCTTGATCTTTGAATCCAAATAATCACACCAACAATTATTAACGCCATTGGAGATAAAAGCATAAAACCATTATTAACATAACCCCATTCATAAAATAAGTCAGGAATTATTTGATATCCAAGCAAATTTCCTGAGCCAAATAATTCACGAAAGAAAGCTACTAATATTAAAATAAAACCATAAGCTGCAGCATTACCAACACCGTCTAAAAAAGACCTCCAAACTCCATTACCAAGTGCAAAAGCTTCTAACCTTCCCATCACGATACAGTTTGTTATAATTAATCCAATAAAAATTGACAACTCCTTACTAACATCATATGCATAGGCTCTCAAAACTTGGTCTACTAAAATTACCATTGAAGCAACAACTACAAGTTGAACAATAATTCTAATTCTATTTGGGATTAGATCTCTAAGCAAAGAGACTATAACATTACTAGCTGCCATTACTGCAATAACAGAAAAAGTCATTACAATAGCTGCTTTTAATTGAACTGTAATAGCCAATGCCGAACAAACTCCTAAAACTTGTACAGTTATAGGATTGTTATCATCCATTGGATCAGAAAGAAGAGATCTATTCTTTTTAGAAAATAACGGCTCACTAGTCTTACTAAGAAAAAGGATTAAAGGATTGTTGTTGTTTTTATTTTTGTCCGACATATGTCTAATTTAAAGCTATTTGTTTTGATTTTAAAGAGTTAAAAAATGGGACATAATGTTGTATTCTTTCTTTAATCATATCTGAAACACCATCACCAGTAATAGTAGCTCCAGAGATTGCGTCTACCTCATGATCGTTCTTGTCTAGATTAGTAGGGTCATTATTAGTTTTTGAAACCATAATACCCATCAAATTATTATTAGAATCAAATAATTTTTCGTCAATAAATCTTTCTTTGAACCAATCTTGCGTTATTTCAGCTCCTAGACCTGCGGTTTCTCCTACATGGTCAAAAACAACCCCTTTGATTGTATTTAAATCTTCTTTTAGAGATATATAACCATATATTGCATTCCATAATCCATTTCCTCTGATTGGAATTATATAATATTTTGAATTTTCAATATTTGCTACATATAGAGGAAAATTTTGTTGATCAGCAGATTTTTTTAGCTCTAGAGATAATTTAATTTGACTGAACGGATCAACAGAACTATTTATGGAACCATCGTTCTTTAAAGCATACTTTTCCTCAATATATTTATTGAATAACTCTTCTGCAGCATCACGGTCAGTAATAACTCCTACTGTTGAAAGAATATTTTGCATTTTTTCTTTTCTTACATTTTCATTTTGAAGATCTTTCAAAGATTGAGAAGTAAACGCTAAAACAGTTGCTACAACTAGGACCATTATAGCTGCAAATAAAAAAGTGTATAAATTTGAATCTCTGTTCATATCATGCAGTATTTAATATTGGTTTATTAATTCTGTTTAATCTTCTTTTTACATTAGCTTCAATAACATAATGGTCAATTGTTGGAGCAAAAACGTTCATAAGCAAAATAGCAAGCATTACTCCCTCTGGATATGCTGGGTTAAACACTCTAATTAAAATACAAAATAATCCAACTAATAAACCATATATCCATTTTCCTTTGACTGTTTGAGCGGCAGATACAGGGTCGGTAGCCATAAAAACTACTCCAAATGCAAAACCGCCTACCATCAAATGATTTGTCCAGCTAAAACTCATTAATTCATTAACCCCCCAAAGATTAAATAACATTCCTGTTAAAGCTGCTCCGATCACACTTCCAACCATTATTCTCCAACTTCCAACTCCGGTGTATATTAAAATAAATGCTCCCAATAAAACCATTAAAGTTGAGGTTTCAGCAATTGAACCCGGAATTGAACCCATAAACATTTGAAAAGGTTCATAAGGAATTGAACTATCTCCTGAGGCTAACATCCCAAGAATAGTCTCGCCAGAAACACCATCAACATTTGAAGCTTCTGAAACCCAAACTTGATTTCCTGACATATACGTTGGATAAGCAAAAAAAGCAAATGCCCTAGCTGTCAAAGCTGGGTTTAATATATTCATTCCAGTTCCACCAAAAGCCTCTTTTCCAATAAAAACTGCAAAAGCAACCGATAATCCAACCATCCAAAGTGGAATGTCTACAGGCATAATCATTGGAATTAAAAGACCAGTAACTAAGTAGCCTTCATTTACTTCGTGTCCTCTAAACACGGCAAAAGCAAACTCAATTGCAAGTCCCACAATATAAGACACCGCTATCATTGGAACAATTTTCATAGATCCATGAATCATCACATCAACAGTTGAATAATCTATACCAAGTTGAGAGTAGTATTGAAAACCAGTATTGTAAATCCCATAAAAAAGAGCAGGAAGTAAAGCAACAATTACAGTGATCATAGTTCTTTTCAAATCAACAGCATCTCTTATGTGAGCTCCGTGTTTAGTAGTGTGATTAGGAACAAACAGAAAAGTATCCAATGCGTTGAACGCTGGAGCAAATCTTTCCCACTTTTCACCTTTATTAAAGGGTTTTTTTAAAGTATCTATTGTATTTCTAATATTCATAATATTTTATTAACCTACTTCTGAAATCATTAAATCTAGTCCTTGTCTGATTATATATTGAGCTTCAATTTTTGACGATGAAGAATAATCAATTAGAGAAAAATCCTCTGGTGCAACTTCATATATACCCAAACTTTCCATTTTTTCTATATTTCCGGCCATACACTCTTTTAGCAATTGCATAGGAAAAATATCCATTGGAAAAACGTTTTCCATTTCACCAGTAACTACAAAAGCTCTTTCCTCTCCATTTAAATTAGTGTCTAAATCATATTCTTTATTTGGAAATAACCAAGAAAAAGATGTTTTATACACACTAGGCACTTTATTATTTACAAATGGAATCCATCCAAACATTCTGTAATGATTACCTTCCCTAATCACGGATAAGGTATTGTTATAAAACCCAAGATAATTATCTTGATCTACTTTAGAACCTGTCAGAACATCTCCATTAATAATTCTTAAAGAATCGTTAGAATTAATACCAGCATCCTCAATTATTTTTTTCAGTTCAGTACCTACAATAGTTTTATAATATTGAGGATACTTTACAGGTGGACCAGAAACTGCAATTGTTCTAATAGGATTATAAATCCCAGTCATAAAGTATCTTCCAATAATGGCTACATCCTCAGCACCTAATGTCCAAACCCTTTCTCCTGAGTTTATTGGATCGATGTGGTGAATTTGAACACCCACATTACCAGCTGGATGTGGACCCTCAATTGTGTGGACTGTAATATCTTTAATTTTATTTATAAAATTTGATGAGTTTTTAGTAACACATATATTGATATTGCCTGAGGTTAATTTATTTAATATGTTAATTCCAGTTTCAAACTCTTCCTTTTGATCATCTAAAATTATATCTAAATCAGCGGAAATAGGTGCGCTGTTAAATCCCGAAATAAAAATAGATTTTGGAATATCTGATGGATTGGCAATGATATCGTATGGTCTTTGTTTAATAAAGGGCCAACATCCTGATTTTAATAAAATTTCTTTAACTTTTTCAGAATTTAAATCATCATTTAGAAAAGTTTTTGAATCATTTAAAATTTGTTTATTATTTACATCTATAATTATTTCAATAATTTTTCTTTTGGCTCCACGAACAATATCTGTTATTACACCGTCTACAGGTGAACAAAACTTTATTCTGTCGTCTTTTTTTGAAAAAAATACCACATCACCCTGACTAACTTTTTCACCAACTTTAAGTGTCATTTTAGGAATAATCAAGTGAAAGTCTGATGGATTTATTGATACAGATTTTGGAAAGGCTGCTTTCTTCACGATGTTTTGAGCAGCACCTTTTAACTTGATGGTTAAACCGTTCTTAATCTTGATGTCTTTTGACATATTTTATTTAGTGTGTAATCGAGTGCAAATTTATTAATTTAATGCTTCAAGTAAAAGTCGATTTAGGATTAATTTACAATTAAAGTTTTTATTTATAATGGTTCTAAATAACATTTCATTTTGATTCTTCAAATAGTAATATCTTTAAGATTATTAATAAAAAAAATTAACTTTATAGTAGTAATAATTACATAATTTGTAAACATGAGAAGTAAAATTGCTGCTATTTCAAGTATGTTAAGGTTTAAAATAGATCCTAGACATGTAATTACTGAAATTTTGCTTGTAACTGTTGGAATTTTAATTGCCATTCAGATCGATTCTTGGTACAATAATAGAGTTGAGCAAAAAGAAATCAATTCTTATCTAGTTTCAATCCAAGATGAGTTTGATAGTGAATCCTACTGGCTAAAAGAAATTAAATTAGTAGATCTTACTAAACAAAAAAAATATTTAAATACTATGACAAGAATGCTTGTTAATCAAGAGAAAGATTCCATAGATTGGCTTGTTAGATATGCTCAGCTTTTAGGTTCCAATTATGGCGTAAAATTTTATGACTTTCCGGTTCTTGATGAATTTATTCAATTGGAATATTTGAATAAAATTGAAAATGACAGTTTAAGACTCTGGTTAAAAGAATACAGTAAACTTGTTGGATATTCGAAGGTTCAATGGGACTTTTCAGTGGAACAAACCGCCAACCTAATTGAACCCTTTTTGATTAAAAATTTTACATACAATGACCTTTACCCCAACCCTGACCCAAAAATTCAAGAAACTCCAATTCCTCAAAACCTAAGAAAAAGTTATAAAAATTTGTATGATGATCCCGACTTTCTAAATATAATTGCTCTCAAGTCAAAAACTATTAATATGGATATTGAAGTTTTAGAAGATGCAATGGATAGTTTCAAGAACATCCTTAGACAAATAAAAAAATATAATAAAGAAAAATCAAATGAGAGATAATAAAGTATTGATAAGTAACAATACTAAAATTTTACAACAATTATTTTATTAAATAATAATGTTAAAAACCACAAATTATATATTCCTTCTTTACTTTTTTTTATTTTCTACTAGAGCACATTGTCAAAACTCAGATTTACATAAAAACATAAAAACTATTATTTTTAAAAGTTCAAATAACACTGATTCTTTTGTGAATTATGGCGATCCATTTGAACTGAGTTTTGATGATTTAAGTTCTGACGAAAAGAATTATTATTATCAAATAAATCATTTTGATTACAAATGGAATTCTTCAAAATTATTAAAATCTGAATTCTTAAAGGGGTTTGACGATTTAAGAATAAAAGAATACCAAAACTCATTCAATACTCTACAATCTTATACTCATTATAAAATAAAAATTCCAAATGAGGATGTAAGTTTAAAAATATCGGGTAATTATTCGATAAGCATGCATCTTTCTAACGGAAAAAAAATATTTGAAAAAAAGTTTTCCATCACTGAAAATAACCTACCAATTCAAATTTCAATCTCAAAATCAAATATTATTAGCAATATAGAAACAGACCAAAAAATTAAAGTAATTGTAAATTGTGGAAACTGCAACGATTTATATAACAGCTACTCTAAACTAAAATTAATTATTATTAAAAATAATAATTGGATTAATTCTAAAATTATTGAAAAGCCCAAATATGTTTTATCAAACAAATTAATTTATGATGATATTTTTTTCAAAGGAGGTAATGAATATTTATATTTTGATAATTCTAATATTAACTCCACTAACTTGAGAATTTACAAGACAACATTGACTGATCTTTATAATAATTTTTTAATTTCAGACAAAGAAAGAACCAACACTTTTTATGAATATAATCCTGATATCAATGGAGAATATGTTGTTAATTCTAACTCAAATTTTAATAGGAATATTGAAAATGATTACGCAAGAATTTTCTTTAATTTAAAAACTGATAATTATAATTTGAACAAAAACATATATTTAATTGGAAAATTTAATGATTTTACAATAAATGAAAATTATAAATTGCAATATGACCAAAAAACCAAGTCTTACAAAGGGTCTTTTTTGTTCAAACAAGGTTTTTATAATTATAAATATGCATTTAATAATAAGTTAAATCAAAAAGAACTTCAATATTTCGAAGGAAATTTTTGGGAAACCGAAAATACATATAGAGTTTTACTTTTCCACAAAAAAATTAATGAAAAATATTATAAAATAATTGGAACTAGCGATATAAGTTCAGTCAATATAAAAAATTAAATAAAAGACATTCGTTTTGATTTATTAAATCAATATATTAGCTAGGAAGATTATAAATATGATAAACCACGTTACAAAAGGAATTAGAATATCTGTAAAGACCATATATGACGGTTCTTACTTTAAAAACTATAATCTACACTTTGCGTTCAATTACATTATTAAAATTACAAACCAAAGTAAAAGTACTGTTCAATTAAAAACTAGACATTGGAGAATTTTTGATTCTTTAAGCCCAGATGTTATAATTGATGGTGAGGGAGTTATTGGTGAAAAACCTTTAATAAATCCTGGTGATTCATATGAATATTCTTCAGGATGTTTGATAACTTCACCTGTTGGTGCCATGAGAGGTTTTTATAATATGATTGACGTCAATAATGGTAAAAAGTTTAGAGCTTATATTCCAACTTTTAAACTAAATGCCCCCCAAGCATTAAACTAAAATTTAATTAATTATTATAATAAATGAAAACACATACTTTTCAAGTACCGGAACCTATTAATGAAATCACTAAGGATTATCTTAAAGGATCACCAGAAAGAACAGAAGTTATAGAGACTTACAATTCAATGTATTCTAAAAAAATTGATGTTCCACTTTACATTGGTAAAGATGAGATTTTTACTGAAAAAAAAGAAAATATAAATCCCCCGCATGATCATCAAAAAATTGTAGGAACTTATTCTGTTTGCGAACCTATTCATGTAAAAAATGCAATTAAAAGTTGTTTAAATGTAAAGAACCAGTGGACCAATACACAATGGCAAGATAGGGCTGCTATTTTTTTAAAAGCAGCTGAACTAATTGCAGGACCCTACAGAGCCAAAATTAATGCTGCAACTATGATTGGTCAGTCCAAAAGTATTTTTCAAGCAGAAATTGATGCAGCATGTGAATTTGTAGATTTTTTAAAATTTAATATTATCTACATGACTGAAATATATAATGAGCAACCAATAACTGTAGGTAATGTTTCCAACAAACTTGAATATAGACCACTTGAGGGTTTTGTATATGCAATTACACCATTTAATTTTACAGCAATTGGAGGGAATTTATGTGCAAGTGCTGCATTGATGGGAAATGTAGTCCTGTGGAAACCTAGCGATCATCAAATTTATTCTGCTAAAGTCATAATGGATGTTTTTAAAGAGGCTGGACTTCCCAAAGGAGTTATAAATATGGTTACTGGAGATCCTGAAATGGTAACTAATATCGCTCTTGAAAATTATAATTTATCTGGCATTCATTTTACTGGATCTACTAATGTTTTTAAAGGTTTATGGTCTAAAGTTGGGGCTAATATAAATATGTATAAAGACTACCCTAGAATTGTTGGAGAAACAGGAGGAAAAGATTTTATTGTTTCTCACCCTTCATCCGATTCTCAAGTAGTTTCTACTGCAATTGTTAGAGGAGCATTTGAGTATCAAGGTCAAAAATGCTCCGCAGCTTCAAGAGTTTACATTCCTGAATCTAAATCATCAGAAATTTTTGAAAATCTGAAAAAACAAATTGATACAATAAAAATGGGATCACCCATTAATTTTGAAAACTTCATGACAGCTGTAATACACAAAAAGTCATTTGATAAAATTGTTGGTTATATAGAAAAAACTAAAACTGATAATGATGCTGAAATTTTAATTGGGGGTAATTATGATGATTCAAAAGGTTATTTTGTTTCGCCTACTGTTATTTTAACCACAAATCCGAATTACACTACAATGACTGAAGAAATATTTGGACCTGTTGTCACAATCTTTGTATACCCTGATGACCAATGGAAAGAAACATTAAAATTAGTTGACCAAACCTCAGAATATGCTTTAACAGGAGCTTTTATTTCTAATAACAAAGAGAGTGTTGAATATGCCTTAAAATATTTAAGGTATAGCGCTGGAAACTTTTATATAAATGATAAACCCTCTGGAGCAGTTGTTGGACAACAACCCTTTGGTGGTTCAAGAGCATCTGGGACTAATGATAAAGCCGGATCAAAATTAAATTTATTAAGATGGGTTTCCCCAAGATTAATTAAAGAAAACTTTGATCCTCCAACTAATTATCCTTATCCGTACATGGAATAGGAATATAAACTACTTTTTTAGTTTCAAAAAAAGGATAACCGAAATGGTTTGTTAAATCAAAAATTTTAGATGATTTAAAATTTTTTAATTCTAAATCAAGATCCCCACCTTTTAAATAAATAATCCCATTACTTAAATTATGATTATTCTTTTTAGAAATCTTTCCATGAACTATTTTAACGAAATCAGTCATGTTTGTTACGGCTCTACTAACAATAAAATCAAACTTTTCATCAATTTTTTCTGACCTAATTTTTTCAGCTCTTACATTTTTAAGATTTAATTCTGAAACAATAGAGTTAACAACTTTAATTTTTTTTCCAATTGAATCAGATAAATAAAAGTCAACATCAGGAAACATAATTGCTAAAGGAATTCCAGGAAATCCTCCGCCTGTTCCAACATCAAGAATATTGGAACCGGTTTTAAATTCTACTATTTTCGCTATTGATAATGAATGTAAAATGTGTCTTATTTTTAGATGATCAATATCTTTTCTAGAAATTACATTGATTTTATTATTCCAAAACTTATATAAAGTTTCTAATGATTGCAATTGAGATAATTGATGATTAGTCAAATTAGGAAAACTTGATTTTAGAATGTTCAAAACTTTTTGTTATTTAATCAAAATTACATTAATATTTTTATGAAAATAAATATCTTTAAATCAATATTTTTTAAACAATTATGACAATAAAATTATCAGACAGAATTAATAATCTTCCGACATCTGCTACATTAGCTATGGCAGCAAAAGCAAGAGAATTAAAAGAAAATGGAGTTGATGTGATTGGACTTAGTTTGGGTGAACCTGATTTTAATACTCCAAATTTTATAAAAAATGCAGCCATAAAAGCTATCGAGGATAATTATAATTCATACACTCCAGTAGATGGTTATTTAGATTTAAAAAAATCTATTTGTAATAAATTTAAAAGGGATAATGGATTAATTTATAATCCTAATCAAATCGTTGTTTCAACAGGTGCAAAACAATCAATTGCTAATACCGTTCAAGTTTTGGTTAATCCCGGAGATGATGTTTTACTAGTAGCGCCTTACTGGGTTAGTTATTCTGCAATTGTTACGCTCGCTGGAGGTAATCCAATTGAAATTAGATCGGACATCTCATCTGATTTTAAAATAACTCCGCTGCAACTCGAAGATTCTATTACAAACAAAACAAAAATGGTCATAATTAATTCTCCAAATAATCCAAGTGGATCTATTTACAATAAAGAAGAGCTTTTGAATCTTGCCAAGGTTTTAGAAAAATATCCAAATATATATGTTCTTTCAGATGAAATTTACGAACATATAAATTATGGTATACCTCATTTTAGTTTTGCAAAAATACCTTCAATGTATGAAAGGACAATCACTGTTAATGGTTTAGCAAAAGCGTTTGCCATGACAGGTTGGAGAGTTGGATATATTGGAGCTCCAGAATGGATAGCCAAAGCATGTACAAAAATGCAAGGTCAAATAACAAGTGGTACTAACTGTATAGCTCAACGAGCTACAATCACTGCTTTGGATGCTTCGGTTGAAAAAATACAGTACATGATTGACGAGTTCAAAGAAAGAAGAAAACTTATAATTGATTTATTAAGTGAAATAAAAGGGATAAAACTTAATCAACCAATGGGAGCTTTTTATGTATTTCCTGATATTTCATATTTTTTTGGCAAAACCATAAAAAATAAAAAAATAAAAAATGCATCTGACTTTGCTATTTTCCTTTTGGAAGAATCTCATGTAGCAACTGTCAATGGAGATGCATTTGGAAGCCCAAATAATATTAGAATTTCTTACGCAGCTTCTAAAGACCAAATAAAAAAAGCAATTAGCAGAATTAAACGGGCTATAGAAAATTAATGATCTTTCCAGAAAAAAGGAGTAAACAAAATCAAAACAGTAAATAACTCCAGTCTTCCTACTAACATTAAAAAAGAACACCAGTATTTACCTAAAACTGGAAGACTATCAAAATTACTAATAGGACCTAATGTGCCTAAGGCTGGACCAACATTTCCAATAGATGAAGCCGCACCTCCAATCGCGGAAATAAAATCCAGACCAAGTAAACTTAATACACCAGCGCCAATTATAAATGTTATTAAATATAAAATAAAGAAAGCAAGTACATGAATCACAATTGGTTTTTCAACTACGGATTTATTATGTCTCAAAGGAATAATTGCATTGGGATGTAAAGATCTTTTAAATTCTAATACTCCATTTTTAATAAGTATTAAATGTCTCAAAATTTTAACTCCACCTGATGTAGATCCAGATGATCCCCCAAGAAACATTATTCCAAAGAAAAACATGGTTATAAAAGGAGTCCATGAAATAAAATCACCTGTAACAAATCCCGTTGTAGTTACAATTGCTATTACTTGAAATAAAGCATGCCTAAAACTACTTTCAAATCTTCCATAAACCTGTGGATGAAAAATATCCGTTTCATCCAAATTAACTGAGACAAATAAAACTAATGTAATAAGGACCGTGAAAATAGATATAAAAGATATATACCACTTAAACTCTGTATTTTGAATTATTTTTTTAATTTTTCCAGTTAAACCAAAATATATTAGAATAAAATTAGTTCCAGCTAGAAACATGAATAAAATAATAATATACTGAATTATAGGCGAACCGTTCCAATAAGCTATACTTTCATTTTTGGAGGAAAAACCACCAGAAGCGATATTACTCATTGAATTATTTATGGCGTCAAAAAAACTCATTCCAGCTAAATTTAATAATATAGTTTCTGCTATAGTTAATCCAACATAAATAATCCACAATCTTTTAGCAGTATCACTTATTCTTGGGTGAATTTTATCATTTGAAATTCCAGTTCCAGGAGATTCTGCTGAAAAAAGTTGCATTCCTCCAATTCCAAGTAATGGAAGAATAGCTATAGCCAATACAATTATTCCCATTCCTCCAAGCCAATGAGTCATACTTCTCCAAAAGATTATACTTTTAGGTAAAGCCTCTATATCGTTTAATATTGTGGAACCTGTTGTAGTATAGCCAGACATAGTTTCAAAAAGCAAATTAGGAAAATAAGTTATTGAATTGGTTAAATAATATGGAAGCATACCAGAAAAAACCATAGTCATCCAACCTACAGTAACTATTAAATAACCGTCTCTTTTATTTATTTTTCTTGTATTATTTTTAGAAAAAGTCATAATCAACCCACCCAATACTATTAATATTGCAGCAGAGCTCGTGATTTCTTTAATCGCTCCATCATTAACAATTAAACTAACTAATGAAGAAATAAGCATAGCTCCTCCATTAAATATAAGAAGCACTCCAATTATATATAAAATTAATTTTTTATTGAGTTTGGTCATACAGAGTCTATAAAAATAAACTTTCTACTTTTTTTAAAGCTTCAGGTTTAGAACATACCAAAACTCTATCACCAAGTTGAATTTCAAAATCACCTAAAGCAATTAAACCTTCGCTTCCTCTAATTACACCGCCAATAATAGCTTCTCTTGGAAAATCTAAATCAAATATTTTTTTGTTCAAGACGTTAGAATGTTCATTTACATTAAATTCAACTATTTCAGCATCCATATTGCTCAGCTTTGCTAACTCTACGATATCACCATTTCTTACGAAACGAAAAATATCATTAGCTGCTAGGAGTTTTTTATTTATTAAGGTGTCTATTCCAATTGACTGAGATAAATTAAAATAATCCATATTATCAACTAGTGCAATTGTCTTTTTTATTTTTTTAGACTTGGCCATTAAACAAGACATTATATTGGTCTCTGAATTTCCAGTTGTCGCAATAAAGGCATCCATATTTTGAAGATTTTCTTCAACTAATAAATCAACATTTCTACCATCTACATTTAGCATCATTACATTTGATAATTCTTCAGCTAATTGATTTGCTTTGGATTCATTAATTTCAATAATTTTAATATTTAAGCCTTCGGAACTTAGATCTCTTGCTAATTTGTAACCAATTCTTCCAGCACCTAAAATCATTACATTTTCAATATTTTGCTTAACTATTCCTAGTAAATTATATAGTTCTTTTAAGCCTTTTTCATTAGTTATAAAATATATTTGATCTCCAAGTTGAAAAACAGTATCTCCTCTTGGAATAATAGTTTCTTCTGACCCTTCATTTTTTAATGCGATCGGCATGAAATGAACGCCTGGAAATACAGAAGCAGCTTCCATTACAGTTTTTCCGACAAATGGAGCAGTTTTTTCAAGTTTAACTCCCATCATTTTTAATATACCATCCTCAAAATCATGACTATTTGTAAAGGCAGATTCGTGGATTAAAAGTTTTATTTCTTCTGTAGCCAAACTTTCAGGTGAAATTAATTCGTCAATACCTATTGAATCAAAATCAATTTCAATATTATTTTCAATAAATTCAGCACTAGAAATTCTAGCAATTGTTCTTTTTGCACCTAACTGTTTTGCCAAAAAACATGTAGTAAAATTAGTTGTTTCAGATGTTGTCAACGAAATGACTAAATCAGATTGTTCAACGTTTGCTTCTTTTAAAACTGAAATTGATGCAGAATTACCCTCTATTGTCTTGATATCTAATTGATTTTCAGCAATATTAAGGTTGCATTTTTTATTATCAATCAAAGTAATGTCCTGAGACTCAAATGAAAGTAATTTCGCTAGATGAAATCCTACTTCCCCAGCACCTGCTATTATGATTTTCATATATATAGCATTGAATAATTAAAACAAATATAATTGATTTTGAAAAATAGATTCATTTTTTTAATAATTAATATATTAAGTTGTTTTAAATATTGTTTTATAAATTTGATTACAATTATGAAAAAGTTTTTTCTTGTTCTGATTTTATTGTCTTTTTTTCTTGAAAATTTTAGCCAAAATAATGGGAACAGATTTGAAAATCTTCAAAACTTTGATAAACAAAAATTACATTTTGGTTATTATCTTGGTCTTAATGTATATAATTCTAAAATTGATTATAAAAATAATCCTATATTCACTACTCAATATCAAGAGGAAATTGGTCTTAACATTGGTTTAATTGGTGATCTTAGGCTTAATGAGTATTTAAATCTTCGTTTTGAACCAGGATTACATACTAGCAACGCTTCTGTACAATTTAATGAGAGATCAAATTTTACTCAAAACAGCGATACTCTTAGATCTATTAAATCAACGTACATACATTTGCCATTACTTTTAAAGTTCAGTTCAAAAAGAATAAATAATTTTAGACCCTACGTAATTGGAGGAATATCAACCTCACTCAATTTATCTAGCAATGAAAATTCACCTGAGGATAATAAAAATAAAGTTTTCAGATTAAAAAGTAATACTTTTTATTATGAAATGGGACTAGGGATAGACTTTTACTTTCGATATTTTAAATTTTCTCCTTCAATAAGGGGAGTTTTTTCATTAAAAAACGAATTAGTTCCTGATGAGGATCCTAATAGTCCGTGGACTAGTCACGTGGATAAATTAAGTACACGTGGGGTGTTTCTAAACTTAAATTTTCATTAATTAAAATTAAAGCCCATTGCTTTTAATTTCACCTAAAATAATACTCAAAGAAGATGCAATATTTAAACTTTCAGGAAAACTATTTAAATTAAACTTAGGAATAGTTAAATTAAAATTTGTCAATTTTAATAATTCCCTTGAAAGACCATTAGCTTCATTACCAAAAATTAAAATACCTTTATTAGGTTTTATGTTTGAATCATACAAATTTTTACCTGAAAGACTCGTTCCAATTATTACGCTATTGAAAGATTTTAAATAATCTTTTAAGTTCAAATATGTAATATTAACTCTAGAAATTGATCCCATCGCAGATTGAATTACTTTTTGATTATAACAATCTACAGAATCCAAAGAACAAACTACATCTTTAACTCCAAACCATTCACAAGTACGAATAATGGTACCTAAATTTCCTGGGTCTCTTATTGATTCTAATGCAATTATTAAATTATTATCTTCAATGGGTTTTGTCTTTTTAAATTGGAATATAGCAATATGATCATCTGGATTATTTAGAAAACTCATTTTTTTTAAAAGTTTATAATCAATTTCAAATTGATTAGTCATGTTTTTAAAAAATGAACAATCAACTGAATACAATTTAATAATTTTAAAATCTGAATTAATAAATTCTGTTATAGATTTTTTCCCCTCAACAATAAAACAGTTATTTAAATATCTAAATTTTTTTTGTTTTAAGTTATTTATGAATTTAATATCCTTTTTGGTAACCATATTTAAAGGTGTATTTTTGAATATAATATTTAATAAGTGGCAAATAATATAGTAAAAATACTAATATTTATAGTCTTAATTTTATTTTCTGAGTCCTGTGTGATCTCAAAAAATATTGGGAAGGAAAATTTAATACTAAAGTCAAATGAGATTTTAATAAACGGAAATTCTATTGCTAAAGATTCGTTACAACCTTTACTAACTCAAAATAAAAATAATTACTTTTTAGGTATCCCGCTTACATCACTTTTATATGAGTCGTCAAAAAAAAATTCTGACTCTGTTTTCAATAAATGGATAAATAAAAAACCCAAAAGAAAAAAAAGATTAAACAAAATCCTTTCCCAAAAACAAGTTTTTCAAATTAAAAAATACATTAAAAATTATAATGATTGGAAAAAAAGAAATGGAGAAGAAATTCAGTTAATTGATTCTACTAAAACAAAAATTTCAATTGAAAACTTAAAGTCATATTTTAAAAATAATGGATATTTTGATGCTAAAATTTCATCAAAAGTTGAAGTCAATGAAAAAAATAGCCGATATGGAAAAATAGTATATGAAATTAATTTAGGCAATCAATATTATTTAGATAGTTTAAAATCAAATATTCAATCAAAGCTGTTAGATTCTATTTATTTAAAAAATTTATCAAAATCTTATTTAAAGAAAAATAATTCATTTAATACTTTAGACTTCGAGCTGGAAAGAGATAGATTGTATCAATTATTTAAAAATTCTGGTATCTATAATTTTCAAATTAGTTCTATTTCATTTCAAGTTTCAAGAGATACAACTGGAACAGACTTAAGAATTCCTGTAAAAATTAATATATCAGAAAATACCACCAATGCCAAAAATTCTAAAATTTTAAATAAATACAGAATTCATTATATCAATAAAGTGAATATCTTTACCAATAATTTCCTTTCACTTTCAGATGATGACTTGGAAAAACCTATTATATATGATAGTATAAGTATTTTTTCAAAAGGTAAGTTAAGATACAAACCCGAAAATTTAACAAATTTAATTTCATTTAAAAATGGAGACTCCTACAATGAAAATTTTAGGAATAAAACCATAAGACAATTAAATAATTTAGAAAATTTTCAATATCCCTCTGTGAGTTATAATTACTTAGATAATTCACAAGACCAATTGGAAGCTAATGTTTTATTAAATCCAAAAAAGAGATTTTCCTTAGGTTTTGGATTTGATCTAAAACATTCTAACATTGAAGATATTGGAGTTGCATTTGAAACTTCTTTTACTAGTAGAAATGTTTTTAAGGGTGCTGAAAGACTTGAAATAAGTTCAAGGGGAACTGTTGGAAAATCTGGAAATACCACAATATCCGAATACGGAGTAGACATTAGGTTTAAGTTTCCAAGATTATTTCTTCCTTTAACTTCAAAAAAATTATTACCAGTTGATTACAATCCAACAACTTATATTGGTATAGGAACATCCAAACAAACAAATATTGGTCTAGATAGACAAAATTTTAAATTTGATTTAAATTATAACTGGATAAATAAAAGTGATAAGGAAATTAATTTAGGATTATTGAATATTGAACTAGTTGACAACAAAAATATCAACAATTATTTCAAGATTTATACTAATTCATTTAAATCAATTAATTCGATTGCTGCAAACTCAAATGCTAGCAATTCTTATTTCAACTCGCTTAATAAATTAATAATTCCCAATGGAATTAATTCATTTATTAATGATGTAATTTCTAAAAATTTAACTTTGGATCAAGAAGATTTTAACACTGTCAATTATATAAATGACAGAAGAAATAGACTAACATCAAATAATCTTATAATTAGTTCAAGTTTTTCCAAAATATCTGATAATAGAAAGAGTGAATTTGATGAAAATTTTTCTCAATTTAAATTCAAATCAGAGATAGCGGGTAGTTTTACAAATTTTTTAGCTGATCAATTTAATTCTCCTATTGATGAATATGGAAATAAAAAAATTTTTGGACTAGCTTACTCTCAATATTTTAAGACTGAACTAAATTATATTAGACATTGGGCTATTTCTTCAAATGCAACAATTGCAATTAGAGGCTATTATGGAATTGCTATTCCTTTTGGAAACTCTGACAATATTCCTTTCTCAAAATCTTTTTTCTCTGGTGGATCAAATGACAATAGAGCTTGGGAGGTATACAGGCTTGGCCCGGGCAGTAGCGGTGCTGTAAGTGAGTTCAATGAAGCAAATATGAAAATAGCGTTTAATATTGAATACAGGTTTGGACTGATTGGAAAACTTGATGGTGCGGTTTTTACGGATTTTGGAAATATTTGGAATGTGTATGACAATACGAACGACCCAAAACGTACTTTTAACGGACTTTATGATTTAAATGAAATAGCTATTGGGAGTGGAATTGGAATAAGATATAACTTAGGATACTTTGTATTAAGATTAGACATGGGTTTAAAAACTTACAACCCTGCACTTGATTTAAATAAAAGATGGTTAACAGACTTTAGTCTAAAAAAAGCTGTGTTTAATATAGGATTGAATTATCCATTTTAAGTCATTATTTCTTGTTATTTTAGCCAACTTAGTAAAAAATTTAAATATGAGTCAAATTAAATCCGGTGTTGCCACTGGAGATGAGGTACAAAAAATTTTCAATTTAGCTAAAGAAAAAAAGTTTGCTTTACCTGCCGTTAATGTTATTGGTTCAAACTCAATTAACGGTGTGTTAGAAACCGCCTCCTCATTAAATGCCCCAGTAATAATTCAATTTTCAAATGGTGGAGCTATTTTTAATGCTGGAAAAGGATTGTCAAATGAAAATCAAAACGCTGCAATTAAAGGGGCAATTGCTGGAGCTAAACATGTACATGAACTCTCAAAATCTTATAATATTCCTGTCATCCTTCATACTGATCATGCTGCAAAAAAACTACTCCCATGGATCGATGGTTTATTGAGCGCAAGTGAAAATCATTTTCAATCAACAGGTAAATCACTATTTAGTTCTCACATGATTGATCTTTCTGAAGAACCCATTGAAGAAAATATTTCAATTTGTAAGAAATATTTAAAAAGAATGAACAAAATTGGAATGACCCTTGAAATTGAATTAGGAATTACAGGTGGTGAAGAAGATGGTGTAGACAATACAGATATTGATGATTCAAAATTATACACACAACCAGAAGAAGTTGCATATGCTTATGAAGAATTAAAAAAAGTAAGCGATCGATTTACTATAGCTGCAGCCTTTGGAAATGTACATGGTGTTTATAAGCCTGGTAATGTTAAGTTAACTCCTAAGATTTTAAAAAATTCTCAAGAATATATTTCTAAAAAATTTAATGTCCCTAATAATACAATAGACTTTGTTTTTCACGGAGGATCTGGTTCATCTATTACAGAAATTAGAGAAGCCATTGGTTATGGTGCTGTTAAAATGAATATAGATACCGATATGCAATATGCTTTTATGTCAGGAGTTAGAGAATATTTTGAATCGAATAAAGACTATTTAAAAACTCAAATTGGAAATCCTGATGGTTTAGATATTCCAAACAAAAAATATTATGATCCAAGAGTTTGGTTAAGAAAAGCCGAAGAGAGTTTCAAAACTAGATTAACTCAAGCTTTTCATGATTTAAACAATGTAAATACCTTTCAATAATATAGGTTTCATATATTTGAACAAATATCCTTATAAATGGCTTGGTTTAAAAGAACAATAAAGGGAATACAGACTGCTACTAAAGAAAAAAAAGATACACCTGAGGGTCTTTGGCATAAAACACCAACGGGAAAAATTATTGATACAGATGAGCTGGAACAAAATTTTTATGTATCTCCTGAAGATGGCTTTCATCTAAGAATTGGCAGTGAGGAATATTTTAAAATTCTTTTTGATAACAATTTTAAAGAATTAGATTCTAAAATTACTTCAAAAGATCCGTTAAGATTTAATGACACTAAAGCATATAAAAAAAGAAGTAAAGAATCTGAAAAAAAAACAGGCTTAAAAGATGCTATTAGAATAGCCATAGGAAAATCAATGGGTCTTGAAATTGTAATTGCATGTATGGACTTTAGATATATTGGAGGTTCTATGGGCTCGGTTGTTGGCGAAAAAATAGCAAGAGCAGTTGATCAAGCAATTTTAAAAAACATTCCTTTATTAATAATTTCAAAGTCTGGTGGAGCTAGAATGATGGAAGGTGCTATCTCTTTGATGCAAATGGCTAAAACCTCTGCAAAACTTGCCCAACTTTCAAATCATAAACTTCCTTATATTTCCTTATGCACAGATCCAACCACTGGAGGAACAACCGCCTCTTTTGCAATGCTTGGTGATATAAACATATCTGAACCAGGGGCATTAATTGGTTTTGCAGGTCCAAGAGTTGTAAAAGACACTACTGGAAAAGATTTACCTGAAGGATTTCAAAAATCAGAATTTTTACTTGAACATGGTTTTTTAGATTTTATTTCTCCCAGGAATAAGTTAAAAGAAAAAATAAATTTGTATTTGGATTTAATACTCAACAGACCTCTCAGATCAAATAATATTTAATTACCTCTTTTCGAAATTTAATCCTATATTTGCGCTTCCATTTTAAAATAAAACTGGTTACATAAGAATTATTTACAAAAATATTGGCATGTATTTATCTAAAGAAAAGAAAAAAGAAATATTTAAAGAACACGGAAAATCTGACTCAGATACTGGTTCTGCAGAAGGTCAGATAGCTTTATTTACAGCTAGAATCAACCATTTAACTGAACATCTAAAAAATAATCGTAAAGATTTTAATACTGAAAGATCATTAGTGATGATGGTAGGTAAAAGAAAAAGTTTGTTGAGCTATCTTAAAAATAAAGATATTACTCGTTACAGAGCAATTATTAAAAAACTTAAACTTAGAAAATAAGTATTTTCTACATAGTTTTTCATTGGTATTCTACTTAAGACACAACAAAACTTAATTTATTTAATGAAAAATATGAAATTAAAAACTTACAATGAGTCCATCGATCTTGGTGATGGGCGTAAAATTACATTAGAAACAGGAAAACTTGCTAAACAAGCACATGGATCTGTAGTTGTTCAAATGGGAAAAGCAATGCTTTTATGTACTGTAGTTTCCAATTACGAAGCGTCTAATGTTAACTTTCTTCCCTTAACGGTAGATTATAGAGAAAAATTCGCTGCTGCTGGGAGATATCCTGGCGGATTCTTTAAAAGAGAAGCTAGACCTAGCGATGGGGAAGTATTAACAATGCGTTTAGTAGACAGAGTTCTAAGACCATTGTTCCCTAAAGATTATCATTCTGAAGTCCAGGTAATGATTCAATTAATGTCTCATGACGAAGATGTAATGCCCGATGCATTAGCAGGTCTTGCTGCTTCTGCTGCAATTCAGTTAAGTGACTTCCCTTTTGAATGTGCAATTTCTGAATCCCGTGTTGTAAGAGTTGATGGCAAGTTTGTTATCAATCCTAGTAGAGCTCAGCTAGCTAGTTCCGATATGGAAATAATGGTAGGTGCTTCAGCTGATTCAGTTATGATGGTTGAAGGAGAGATGGATGAATGTAGTGAAGAAGAAATGGCAGATGCTATAAAATTTGCTCACGAATCTATTAAAATCCAAATTGAAGCTCAAGAAAGATTAGCGAATGCTGTAGGAAAAAAGGAGGTCAGAGAATATGAAACTAGTGATGAAAATGAGGAATTAGCCAAAAAAATTCACGAAGTTTCCTACGATAAATGTTATGCTATTGCAAAAAAAGGAACTTCAAAAGCAGAACGTAGCTTAGCTTTTTCAAACTTAAAAGAAGAAATAAAATCATCATTTTCTGAAGAAGAAATTGAAAATCATGGTAAATT